>Ga0307954_1000098_pt1 | contig 46533 bp, 43 predicted proteins | sample OrgLakmetagen437_FD_201822 | JGI IMG/M metagenome (GOLD analysis project Ga0307954, IMG submission 201822) | Saline water microbial communities from Organic Lake, Antarctica - #437 | ecosystem: Environmental > Aquatic > Non-marine Saline and Alkaline > Saline | place: Antarctica: Organic Lake... | reverse complement strand
CAGAGCCTCGCCCGTCAGCCCTTGGTTTCGGCGGCAGGGGTCAGCGCCGCGAGGATCGTGTTCACGCTGTCTTGCGGCGTCCCGGCCGTTGACACGGTCTGCCAGCCGGTCGCGTCCGGGGCGCGGGCAATTTGCTGCGCCAGCACATCGGCATCGGCATCCGACGCGCCGGGATCGCGGGTTTCCAGCCGCGCATGCAGATCCTCCGGGTCGGCCTGAAGCCAGAAGGCATCGAAGGGCACGCCGGCCGCGTTGGCCGCAGATTTAATCCGGTCGCGGTCCTTGGCGCGGTCATGCACCGCGTCGGCGATCACCGTGACCCCGTCGGTCAGCAGAGCGCCGGCCCGTCGCGCGATATCGGCGTAGACGCTCGCGGAGACTTCGGGTTTGTAGGCCTCTGGCGGCAGCGGCTGATCGGGGTCGGTGTGGAACATCGCCTTGCGCGTGCGGTCGCTGCTGATCACCCGCGCGCCGGGTGCCGGTCCCAGATGCGGTGCCAGCGCGGCAGAGACGGTCGATTTGCCCGATCCGCTGAGCCCGCCGACGGCCACCAGCCGCGCCGGTTGTGGGGCCAGCAGATCCTCGGCCAGATCGAAATAGGCGCGCGCCTCGTCGGCCAGCCTTGCCGCGTCATTGTCCGCGCTCTCGGCTTGCGTCGCGGTGACATGCGCCCGCACGGCGGCGCGCAGCGCCATGAAGAACGGCAACAGCGTGTAGCCGTCTTCGTGACCGGCGGTGTCGCAATAGCGGTTCACCACCTGCGACGCTTCGGTGTGTAACCCGCGATGCCAAAGGTCCATGGCGAGGAACGCCAAGTCATAGAGCACGTCCACGGTGGCGAGCGCATCGTTGAATTCGAGGCAATCGAAGAGCCGCACGCGCCCCTCGTACAGGCAGATATTGCGCAGATGCAGATCGCCGTGACAGCGCCGCACGTGGCCCGCCCGCGCCCGCGCATCGAGTCGCGCGGCGTGGGTGTTCAGGGCTGTCTCGAAGGCGGCGTCGAGCCGGGCGATATCGGCCTCGGCGAAAACGGTGCTTTCTCGGAAGGCATCCGCGTTGACGCGCAGCACCGATGCGATGTTGTCAGCGCCACCGACGCCATCGTCCACCGGGGCGTCGGCGTGAAACCGCGTGATCTCGCGCGCCAGAGCATCCGTATGGCCGGAGGTCAGCACGCCCCGCTGCGCCATCGCGTCGAAAACCGCATCCTGATCGAAGCGCCGCATCTCGACCACCGCATCGAGAAGCGCGCCCGTGCCGTCGAATTCGGGGCCGTTCGCGCCTTCGGTGATCCGGCTCACGCCGAGATAAAGCTCGGGCGCGGTGCGGCGGTTGAGGCGCAACTCCTTTTCGCAGGCCGCCAGCCGTTGTTCCGGCGTGGAAAAATCGAGATAGGGAAGGTGCAGCGCGCGCTTGAGCTTGAACACCCGATCCCCGATCAGGAAAAGCTGCGAGATATGGGTGTCGACCCGTGTGACGGCCTCGGACGCCCCGTGGGTCGCCGGATCCGCCAGAAATGCCGTGATCGCCGCTTGCTCTTCGTCGTCCATGCGCGCCTCCTGCCCGTCAGATGGTGCCAGCATCATCCGGGCGTCAACCGGCGTCTTTGACACCGGTCAATCGGGCATGGACACGCGGCGCTCGCTTCAGCCTCGCGCGTGCAGGATCCGGCCAATGACATTCAGCAATACCTGCGCGGCGAGGATCGACGTGGTTCCTGTCTTGTCGTAGTCGGGGGCGACCTCGACGAGGTCCATCCCCACCACGCGGCCCCGCTTGGCCAGTCCCGCGAGCAGCTCCAGCACCTCGTAATAGAGGAACCCGCCATGTGACGGCGTGCCGGTGCCCGGCGCGATCGAAGGGTCGAACCCGTCGATATCGAGGGTGATGTAGTAATCCACGCCCGCCGGGATCCGGGCCAGTGTCGCCTCTATCCCGAGCGTGCGGATCTGGCGGACCGAGAGGATGTCGCCGCCCATCTTGCGCGCCGCGTCGTAGCCTTCCTTGGCGGTGGAGGAGACGTTGCGGATCCCGAAATTCGACAGCCCCGTCACATGCGCCTGTTCGGCGGCGCGCCGCATCGGGTTGCCGTGACCGTGCCGCACGCCGTGCCGCTCGTCCACGAAATCCAGATGCGCGTCGATCTGCACGACATGGATCGGGCCACGCTCGGCGAAGGCCCGGATGCAGGGGATATTGACCGAATGGTCGCCGCCCATCACCACCGGCAGCGCACCCGCCGCGAGGGCGGCGCGCACGCCAAGCTCTATGTTGGCGTGGCTGGTTTCGGTGTCGGTATGGATGATGTCGGCATCGCCCATGTCCACGATCCGAGCGCCTTCAAGGTAGGTCACGTCGTCCTCGTGGTCGTAGGCGCCCGCGTGGCCGAAGGAAAAGAGCGTGGAGGCCTCGCGAATCGCGCGGGGCCCGAACCGCGCGCCGGCGCGAAACTGGGTTCCGAAATCAAAGGGCGCGCCCAGCACCGCCACATCGGCATCTATGGCGGACCAATCGGCCACGTAGGGCGATTTGGCGAAGGTCGCGATGCCGACAAAGGGAAGGTCGAGCCGGCCGGTTTCGTATCCGTGGCTCATGATTTGCCCTCCGGGATGGCGTCGCAGATCACCGGGGCGCGGCCGTGGGCGCGGGCCGTAGCGTTCGCGGTCACGCACAGGATCTCGAAGAGGATCGACGCGCCGATCCACGCGGTCGTGCCCGACGGATCGAAGGGGGGCGCCACCTCGACAAGGTCGGAGCCGACGATGTTGGCCCCGTCGAGCGCGCGCACCAGTTGCTGCGCCTCGAAGGTGGAAAAGCCGCCGATCTCGGGCGTGCCGGTGCCCGGCGCAAGCGCCGGGTCGATCCCGTCGATGTCAAACGACAGGTAGGCCGGCCCGTCACCCAGGATCGCGCGCGCCTCGGCCATGACGTCTTCGGGGCCACGGGCGCGGAACTCTTCAATAGGGATGATGCGGATGCCGCTTGCGGCGGCAAATGCGCGGTCCTCGCCATCGTAGGTGGTGCCCCGGATGCCGATCATGACCATGCGCGCGGGGTCCAGCAGGCCCTCTTCGACGGCGCGGCGGAACGGCGTGCCGTGGGTGTATTTCACCCCGCCGAAATAGCCGTCGAAAAGATCGGTATGGGCATCAAAAAGCACGAACCCAAGCGGGCCATCCTTGGCCAGCGCCCGCAGAACCGGAAGCGTCATCAGGTGGTCGCCGCCAAGCATGAAAGGCACGACGCCGCCGGACTTCATCTTGGCGACTTGCGTCTCGACCAGCTCCAGCGTCTGGGCGATGTCGGTGAGGTTCACCGTGGCGTCGCCGAAATCGGCGCATCGTGCGGTGTGGAAGGGGGCTGCGCGGGTGGCCTGGTTGACCATGCGGATCATCGTCGAGGCGTCGCGCAGCGCGCGCGGTCCGTGCCGCGCGCCGGGGCGATTGGTGGTGGCGCCGTCGAAGGGCACGCCGAAGAACCCGATCTCGGCGCTGTCGGGGGTGTCGGGATGGCGGATCGGCAGCCGCATAAGCGAGGCGATGCCGGCAAAGCGCGGCACCTCCAGCGCGGAGACGGGCAGGTAGGCGGGATCGACGGGGATCATTCGGGTTCTCCTATCGTGTCGGTGCGTAGCATATCGCGGTTGGCGTTGGCGTGGGCGGCGATCTCTTCCAGCGGCGCGAACCAAGCGTCGCCCTGACGCAGGGTTTCTTCCAGCCACTGCTCCATCACCGCCCAGCGCGCAAGGCGACCGGTCAGGAACGGGTGCAAGACCGGCATCCAGAAGCCGCCCGCGGCGCGCGCGGCCTCGTATTCCTGGAAGAACGCGCGCAGCCCGTCGGAGGGGCCGCGCACCGGCATGAGGTAGCCGATTTCCTCGAAATGGGCAAAGGGCGGCCAGTCGTCGGTGCCCCAATGCGGCGGCAGCTCGATCAGCTCGCCCTGCGGGGCCTTCAGAAGATAAGGCATCTCGTCGGCCATCAGCGAGCTGTCATAGACGAAGCCCTCGTCGATCAGCCGGGCGATGATGCCGGGCGTCGCGTTGTAGACCGGCGCGCGGTAGCCGCGCGGGCGGCGCCCGGTCATGCGGACATGTACGTCGAGCGCGCGGTGGAACAGCTCTGCCTCGCGGGCGTCGGAATGGCCCATCGGGTCCTCGTGGCGCCAGGAATGATGGCCGATTTCGTGACCGCCTTTGAGGATCGCCTCGACGGTGGCGGGATAGGCCTCCATCACCCAGCCGGGCATGAAGAAGGTCTGCCGCAGCCCCAGCCTTTGGTACGTGTCGAGGATGCGCGGCACCGCCACGGTCGGGCCGTAGCGGCCCATCGAGACCGGCGCGAGCCGCAGGTGGCCGTCCTCGGGGCGCGCGTTGCGGATCAGGCTGTCGGCGTCGATGTCGAAGGTGATCGACGCGGCGAGGCGCTTGCCGTCTGGCCAGGGAAGGGGGTGCAGGAGCATGGAGTGTCCTTTTCAGTGCATGGCCGCCCCGCCATCGGCGGGGTAGCATTGACCGGTGATGAAACTGGCACGGCCCGAGGCGAGAAATGCGATCAGCGCGGTGATCTCCTCGGGCCGGTCGATGCGGCCCAGCGGGCCGGTCCGCGCGAGGGCCGCGGCGACCGCCTGCGGGTCGGTCACGTCGGCCTGCAGGCCAATGGCCCCGATATCCGCGGCGGCGTAGATCGCGTCGTCTTCGGTCAGGGCCCAGACCTCCGCGCACGTCATGGGTGACGAAGATCAAGCGTCCTGCGCTCGTCGATCTGGAGGCGGCGCAGTTTCAGCTGCAGGAACTCGCGGCGCTGCGAGCCGAGCGCCCCGAAGGACTCGTCCATCAACAGGATGTCGGATCCCGCGGCCAGCGTGCGGGCGATGGCCACGCGCTGGCGCATGCCGCCCGAGATGCGGTTGGGCCATGCATCGGCAATGCCGGTCAGTCATGGAAAGGCGGAATAGGATTGAAACACCATGCCGCGCCGGCGGTCGGGTTTGGTCAGTGTCTCGCCGCGCAGCATGATGCGGCCATGACATTGGCGCGGTCATCCTCGAACCGGAAATCGAGCGACACGCCCTCGTCCCCGTAGCACCCGAGATCCTGCGCCACGAGCGCGGGCGCGAAGCCGACCCGGGTGGGCGCGAGAACGCGGATGGTGGTGTCCCGTGCCGTGGCCGGCAGCGCGGTGAGGGCGGCAAGCGCCGTGGCAGAGAGCATGGAGCGGGAGGGCATCTGTCGAACTCCTTCGATGTGAAACCGTGCCGGTTCATACTAGCCGCCTTGCCACGCGGGCATAAATGACGGAGTTTGCGCATGTTGTATCGAGAAAACCCGAAGTGAGATTTGATGCGCCGCCTGTCCGATGTCGACCTGAGACTGATCCGGATCTTTTGCACCATCGTCGATTGCAATGGCTTTTACGAGGCGCAGATCACGCTCAACATGGCGCAATCGACCCTCAGCACGCATCTCGCCAGCCTGGAGGCCAAGCTGGGCTCGAAGCTGTGCCAGCGCGGGCGGGGCGGGTTTCGCCTGACGGCGGCGGGCGAGGACACCTACGGGGCAGCACAGGCGCTGCTGACCGACATCGAACGGTTCGAAGCGACGATGGACCGCGTGCACGGCCGGCAGGTCGCCCGGCTGCGCGTCGGATTGATCGATTCGCTGACCACGTTCGAGGCGCTCGACCTGCCCGGTTGCGTCGCGCGCTTTGCCACGGCCCATCCCGAGGCGTTGCTGGAGGTGGACACCGACACACCGGCCGGGTTGCAGAACAGTCTGCTGTCCGCCACGCGGGACGTGGTGATCGGGGCGTCGCTGCAACCGCTGCCGGGGCTGGACTATGCCGAGCTGGCCACGGAACGGCATCATCTATATTGCGGGCAGGCGCATCCGTGGTTCGCGCGTCCCGATGCGGAGCTCGCGCAGGAGGACTTCCTGAAAGCGGCATTTTCCGTGCGCAATTACATGCATTTCGACGACACCTACCGCCTTGGCCGTGTCACCGCGCGGGCGACGGTGGGCAGCATGGAGGCGCAGGAGATCCTCGTGCTGTCGGGCGCGTATCTGGGGTTTCTGCCTGCGCATCGGGGGGCTGTGTGGCAGGATCAGGGCCGGATGCGTGCGGTCAAACCGAACGACTGGTCGTTCAATTCCCGCTTTTTCGCGGCCTTCGACCCGCGCCGCGAAGGCGCGGCCCTGCGGCAGGCCTTCATCGCCGAGTTGCGCGGCGCCTCGGGCGAGATGCGCTGATCGCGTCAAAAAGGCCTGCCTAGTGCCGTGCCGGGGTGTCCGGCCGCCCGTCCAGCGACAGCTTGGGCGCGGGCGGGGCGGTCTCGCAGATGAGCTTGCCGCGCCGGATGACATGGGTCCGCGTCGCCCGGGTGCGGATCGCGTCGATCGGATCGGTGGCATCGAGCAGCACAAGGTTGGCCGGCGCACCGGGCACCAGCCCGTCCCCCCCAAGGCCCATGATCCGCGCGGGATCGGTCGTGACGGCGTCGAAACAGCCGCGCAGCCCGGCGCGGTCGGTCATGTGGCAGGCATGCGCCGCGATCCACGCGACATCCAGAAGGTCGCCGTGGCCCAGCGGATACCACGGATCGAGCACCGAATCCTGTGCGAAGCCCACGACACAGCCCGCCGCGCGCAATTCCGGCACCCGCGTCAGCCCGCGCCGCTTGGGGTAGGTGTCGAACCGCGCCTGCAGATGCAGGTTGGCCGGCGGGTTCGCCATGACGTGCAGCCCGGAATCGGCCATCATCCCGATCAGGCGATTGGCGTAGAAATTGTCCATCGAGTGCATCGAGGTCAGGTGCGATCCCGTCACCCGCCCCTGCAGGTCAAGCCGCCGCGTCTCGTAGATCAGCGTCTCGATCATCCGCGAATTGGGATCGTCGTTCTCGTCGCAATGCATGTCCACCATCGCGCCACGCTCTGCCGCGATCTCGCACAGGGCGGTGATCGAGGACCGGCCAAGCTCTGCCGTGGGTTCCAGGTGCGGGATGCCGCCCACCACCTCGAACCCCATGTCGAGCGCCTTGCGCACGCTGTCGGCCATGTCGGGCCGCGAATGGAAGCCCATCTGCGGGAAAGCGACCAGTTGCAGGTCGAGGTAAGGAGCGACCTCGCGGCGGATTTCGGCGATCACCTCGGCGGCCAGCATGTCGGGGTTGGTGATGTCGACATGGCTGCGGATCGCCTGCACGCCTTTTGAGACCGCCATGTCACAGTATCGCAAAGCGCGGTCGCGGTAATCCTCGGCCGTCAGACCCGGCGAGATCCGGCGCCAGAGCGAGATCCCTTCGGCCAGCGTGCCGCTTTCATTATACAGGCCATCGGTGCCAAGGCTGAGGGTTGCGTCGATGTGAAAATGCGCGTCCACGAAGGGGGGCGACACGAGTTGGCCCTTCGCGTCGATCACGGGCCCGTCGGTGGCGAGCCCGGGGGCGATCTCGGCGATCTTTGCGTCCTTGAGCGCGATGTCCTGGCCGGTGCGGCCATCGGGCAGGGCGGCGTTGCGGATCACGAGGTCGAATGTCATGGTGGCGTATCCTTGTGGGTCAGTTTGAAACGCGGTGTCCAGCGCCGCTATCCCTTGGCAGAACGTATCCGACCTCGGCGGGCCAGCTTGCACAGATCCGGGCGCCGGGTGTGAGGTCGAGACCGTCGATCTCGCTTTGCTGCTTCTGGACCTTCATTTCGGTCCCGTCCGAGAGGCGCAGCATGATTGTGACGAACGACCCGGTGAATTCCTCTGTCAGGATCTCGCCGGTGACTTCGTTCGCGGCCCCCGACGCCCCGCCGGACAGGGCCACCCGGTCGGCGGGCACAAGCAGGCTGGCGCCGGCATGCGCGGCCGGTGGCGTGCCGCGCGCGATGCCGAAGGTGCCCATGGGCGTCTCGACCTTGCCGGAACTGGTCATCGTGCCGTCGAGGATGGTGTTCGCGCCCACGAACTCGGCCACGAACCGGTTGGCCGGTGCGCGGTAGACCTCCTTGGGGGCGCCGATCTGCTGCACCCGCCCGTCCGACAGGATCACCACCCGGTCGGCCATGGCGAACGCCTCTGACTGGTTGTGGGTGACGTAAAGGAAGGTGATCCCCAGCTCGGAGTGGAGCCGCTTCAATTCCGATTGCATGTGCAGGCGCCGGTTGGCGTCCAGCGCCGACAATGGCTCGTCCAGAAGCAGGATCTCGGGTTGCAGCGCCAGCGCCCGCGCGATCGCCACGCGTTGACGCTGGCCGCCCGAAAGCTGGTGGATCGAGCGTTCGGCCAGATCGGCGATGCCGAGCTTGTCGAGCCATTCCAGCGCGCGCGTGCGGCGGTCCCGGCTGACGAGGCGGCGCTTCTGCTTGAGGCCGAACTCGACGTTTTCGCGCACCGACAGGAACGGAAACAGCGCGTAGCTTTGCCAGACCATCGGCATGTCGCGTTTCCAGGGCGGCGTGGCGGTAATGTCGTCGGCGCCCCACATCAGCATCCGGCCCGCGCTGGCATAATCCAGCCCCGCGATCAGTCGCAGCGTCGTCGTCTTGCCGCAGCCCGACGGGCCCATGAGCGCGATGAACTCGCCCTTTTCGATGGCGAGATCCGTGGGGTGCAGCGCGACCGTGTCGCCAAAGGATTTCGCGATCTGGTCCAGCACCAGGATGGGGTTGGGGGCTGCCATCAACGGGTCTCCTTGTCGGATTTGCGGGTCGTGAGGACCTGTGCCACGAAGACCAGCGTGATGGTGATGACGAAGACGATGGACCCGATGGCGTTGATGCGCGGGCTGACCTGCCCCTGCAGCATCGCGAGGATCCGCACCGGCAGCGTCTCGTTCAGGCCCGACACGAACCATGCGATCATGAATTCGTCGAACGAGACTGCCGCCGTGATCGCCAGCGCCGAGAAGATCGCGGGCTTGCAGAACGGCAGCACGACGCTGCGCATGGTGGCCCAGCGGGTCGCGCCGAGGTTCCAGGCCGCGCCTTCGAGGTCGGGGCTCATTTCCGCAAGGCGCATCCGGATCAGCGCCATGGCAAAGGGCGAACACAGCACGACATGCCCGGCGATCACGCCTGTCAGCGTGCCGACGAGGTCGATCAGCGAAAAGAACGACAGCATCGCAAGGCCCAGGATCAGCACCGGCACGGTGGGCGGCAAGGTGGCCAGCGCAAGAAACCCCAGTTTGCCCGTGAAGCGGAACCGGTAATCGACGTAGGCGGTGGCGAAGCCGATGAAGGTGGCTATGACCGAGACGACCGCCGCCACGCGTAGGCTGCGCCCAAGACCGCGGCGCACGGTGTCGTCGGTGAGGACCGCGCGGTACCATTCGAGGCTGAACCCGCCCCAGGGCAGGCTGGGATAGCGTTCGGCATTGAACGAGAAGACGATGATCGACACCATCGGTGCGAGAATGAACAGAAACACGAGAATCGTGAAGCCGCCGAGAATTCGGTCGGTCCCGGCGGCGGTCATGTCCGGGCCCTTCCGCGGCTATAGGCCAGCGCGAGCGCCGAGAAGAGCACCGTGATCAGCGTAACGATCATGACCACCGCCACGACGGCGGCCCGCGGCCAGTTGTTGCCGGATTTCGTCTGGTCCACGATCAGGATCGACATGGTCGGCGGGCTCGATCCGCCGAGGAACACCGGGCTTATGTAATCGCCGAAGGACAGGATGAACGCAAAGGCCGCCGCGAGTATAAGGCCGATGCGCGCCGACGGGATCACCACCGTCAGCACCGTGCGGACCGGCCCGCACCCAAGGTTGTGCGATGCCCCGACGAGGTCGCGATCCACATTGGACAGGGCGAAGAACTGGATCAGGATCACCAGCGGCAGGCACAATGTCAGGTACCCGATCATCGTGGCGAAGGAGGTGCTGAGCATGGAGATCGCCGGAATGCCGAGCCCGCCCAGCACCGCGTTGATCACGCCCTCCTGCGCGAGAATGACGATCCATGCGTAAACCCGGACGAGGTAGCTGGTGAAGAACGGCGTGATCAGCAGGAAGATTGCCAGCCGCCGCGCCGACGGGCGCGCGCGGAAGGCGAGGTAATAAGCCACCGGAAAGGCCAGCAGGCTTGCCACCAGCGCCGTCGCGGCGCCGATCTGCATCGTGTAGACAAACCCGTCCCAGAAGAAGCCGCGCGTCAGCATCCGTTCCCAGTTGGAGAATACGAAATCCGGGGTCAGGCGGTAGTTGCGCACGACCCAGAAGGTCATCCAGACGAGAAACGCCAGCGGCGCGAGGAAGAACAGCCCGTTCCAGAGCAATGCTGGCGCCACCCAGAAGGCGGCGAACCCGTCGATCCGGGGGCGGCGGCGTGGCGGGGATGTCTCTGACATGGGGTGTCAGCCTTCTGGCCTTTGGCATGTTGGAACTCGCGCCACGGCAGGGACGGGCCTGGTGGGGCGCGATCACGGGGAAAGACGGGCGCTGGGCGGCGCCCGTCGGGTCGTCATCGGGCCTCAGGACTTGAAGTCGGTCCAGACATCCGTCCAATCCTCGACCGGCTGCTGCACGGGCGTCCGGCGGATGTGGATCTTGCCGTCGGCGAATTCGTCCATCACGTTGCGATCCTCGAATGTGTGACGCAGAAGGCGGGCATGGTCCGGCGCGTCCTCGTTCAACCGGACCCAGCCGGCGCGCGACGGGATCGAGGCGTTGTAGGCGGGCATGCGCGCGGTGCGGCTCTGACCTTCGGGCGAGGTCATGTACTGGATGAACGCCTTCGCGAGATCCGGCTTGGCGGCGCCGCGCGCGATTGACAACGATTCCGTCCATTGCAGGCCGCCTTCGCGCGGCACCCAGCTGTCGACCGGCACACCGTCGGCCGACAGCAGCAGCGTGATCCAGTCCCCCACGCCCGGAATGATCGCGGCATCCCCGTTGGTCAGCGACGCGAACGTGTTGGCCATCGAATAGAAGCCCGAGGTTTGCGGTTTCAGCGACATCAGGGTGTCCGACAACGTCTTGAAGCCCGCCTCGTCGATATCGAAGGGCTTGTCATTGCCCCCCGCAAGACCGACGCAGCCCATCGAGGGCAGGTACCAATCGAAACAACCCACGCGGCCGGTGACCTTTGGGTCCCACATCGCCTGGTAGGTGTCGACCTCTTCGCGGCTGAACACATCGGTGCGGTACGAGACGCCGAGAAACCCGTACCGGACCATCACCGAATAGAGATCACCGTCCAGCCAATGGCCGTCGAACTTCTGGAACTCGGGAAAGTAATCCTCGAACGGGTAATCTTCGGGCGTCAGCGGATCGATGAAGCCCGCGTCGCGCAGCTGCACGACATATTCCGCATCCGCGAGGATCACGTCATAGGCCCCGACCGGCGACTGGCTGACCAACGCCATCATGTTGTCGCCGCCGACATATTCCTTGGCTACCACCCGGACGCCGTGTTTCTCTTCGAACGGGCCCACGACCTCGGGGTCGTTATGGCCGGGCCAGCACAGAAGGTTGAGCGTGTTGTCCTGCGCCCGCGCCACGTAGGGGCTGGCGAGCAGGGGCATCGCGGCGCTTGCGCCAAGCCCGCGCAGCACGGTCCGCCGGTTGAGCCCCTTGCGCAGCCCTGCATATCGTCTGAAGTCGGTCATCATCTGGTCTCCCCGGTATTCATTGTTGGTTGCTCGCTATGTCGGCTTGCGGTTTTGAGGCCTGTAGATGGGGCGTTGCAGCATTCATGCCTTGAAGTAACTGCCCTGCGCATGAAGCCGGTCCTGTCCATATTCAGCTTCCCAAGCCTCTTTATGCGCAACGAAAAAAGAGATCGGATGCCAAATCAAGTTACCCTGGGGAAAGATCGCGCGTGTCCACCCGAGCAGGCTGCAAACGCCGTAAAGACGCGCAGTCCGAAGCGACCTGTCTAAATCTTGAGCGTTCGGAGATTGCCTGCGGCCCATCAATGGCCCCGCGCGCCGGGACAGCGCCTTGGCCGGTTCATCGCACTTCCTGCGATCTACGGGTTTTGGGGTAATCGCGCCCGAGGGCCGCATATGACGGGATTGGAGGCGGTTCGACCCGGCGCGACGCGGTGCGCGGCCGGGTCAATGCGGATCAGTCGAGCGCGGCGTCGGTGATCCGGTGTGTCCAGGCGGCATCGCCGGGATGTTCGGTGATGACCGGATCGGACCCGCCCGAGAGCAGGCTGTCGACCGTGCGCTCGAAATCCTCGGGTGCGAGGGTGCCGTCGGACCCGTCGGTCAGTTTCGCGACTTCCCGCATCATGCGGATCTGATGGTGTTCCTGTTGCGCGCCGGTCTGGTCGTAATCCAGCACGATCATCGCCGCCTCCTCGGGGTTTTCGGCCGCCCAGTCCCAGCCGCGCATCGAGGCGCGCACGAACCGCGCCATCCGGTCGACGAAGGCGTCGTTTTCGAGATTGTCTTCGAGCACGTAAAGGCCGTCCTCGAGCGTGGCGACGCCCTGATCTTCGTAGGGGAAATTGATCAGCTCGTCCTCGCTGATGCCCGCATCGATGATCTGCCAGTATTCATTGTAGGTCATCGTGCTGATGCAGTCGGCCTGACGTTGCAGCAGCGGGTCCACGTTGAAACCCTGGCGCAGCACCTCGACCCCGTCCTCGCCGCCATCGGTGGGGATGCCGAGCTGGCTCATCCAGCTGAGAAAGGGAAACTCGTTGCCGAAGAACCACACGCCCAGCGTGCGGCCGCGGAAATCCTCGGGGCCGGTGATGCCGGTTTCCTTGAGACAGGTCAGCATCATGCCCGATTGCTTGAAGGGCTGGGCGATATTGACCAGCTCCAGCCCGTTCTCGCGGGCCGATAGCGCGGCGGGCATCCATTCGACGATGACATCCGCGCCGCCGCCGGCGATCACCTGCGGCGGCGCGATGTCCGGCCCGCCGGGCCGGATCGTCACGTCGAGGCCTTCGTCCTCGTAATAGCCGTTTTCGAGCGCGGCGTAATATCCGCCGAACTGGGCCTGCGTGACCCATTTCAGTTGCAGCGTGACCTCGTCCGCAGCGGCGCTCGCCGTGGCAAGCGCGCCGAGGCCGGTCGCGAGGGCAAGGATCGGATGCGTTCTTTTCATTTTATGGTACCTCCAGGTTGGTTTTCCGCCCGGCGGGCGGCACGTCATCGGCCGCGCTGGGAGGGGTGCCAGAACGTCACCCCTCGTTCCAGCGCGGCCAATATCCCGTAGAACGCCGATCCAGCGATGGCGGCCACGGCAATTTCGGACCAGACCATGTCCAGGTTCAGGCGTCCCACCTCGGTCGAGATGCGAAATCCCATGCCGCGCGTCGGCGACCCGAAGAATTCCGCGACGATCGCCCCGATCAGCGCCAGCGTCGAACAGATCTTGAGACCGTTGAAGATGAAGGGCATGGCGGCGGGCAGGCGCAGCTTCCACAGGCCCTGCCAGTAGCTGGCCGAATAGGTGCGCATCAGGTCGCGCTGCATCGCCTCGGTTTCGGTCAGGCCCTGCACGGTGTTGACCAGCATCGGGAAGAACACCATCGCCACGACGACCGCGGCCTTGGATTCCCAGCCGAAGCCGAACCACATCACCATGATGGGCGCGGTTCCGACGATCGGCAGGGCCGCCACGAAGTTGCCCACCGGCAGCAAGCCGCGGCGCAGGAAATCGGAGCGATCCACCAGCACCGCAAAGACCAGCGCCGCGGCCACGCCGATCGCGTAGCCCGACAGGGCGCCTTTCACGAAGGTCTGGACGAAGTCGCCCCACAGCACGTCGGCGCTGTCCGCAAAGCGCAGCGCGATGTCCGACGGGGCCGGCAGGATCACGTTGGGCACACCGCCGCCGCGCACGCCTGTCTGCCACAACCACAAGAGCGTCAGCCCGAACAGGAACGGCGCCAGCAGCCCGCGAAATCGCTCGGCGCGGCCGGGGGGCAGAGGCAGGTCCGACAGCTGCGCGACCACCATCCATGCCCCGAGCCAGACTGCGATCACCGCGCACCAGAACGCTGCCGTAGCGCTACCCGGCGCCACCTGCATCAGCCCGGCGGCGGTCCCGGCCAGCAGGGCGCAGATCAACAGCAGGATGCCCATGGGCCACCAGCGCGGGCCCGGTGGTTGGGGTAATGCCCCGGCCCCGGTTGGCCGCGCATCGGCAGCGAAAGCCAGCACGACAGCCGCTGTCATGAGCGACAGCACCAGTGTCGATGGCTGCCCGGTGGCCGCCTGCGTCATGCCGAGGATGATGGCGGCGCCCAGCATGAGCGTCATCCCGAGGCGTTGCACGGCGCCGGATCCCTGCACGAGGCCGCTCATTGCGTCATTCCCATGCGGCGCAGGGTGTGGCGCTGGACTGCTGCGACCAGCGCCACCATGCAAGCCGCGAGGATCGCCGCTGCAAACAGTGCCGACCAGATCTGGATGGTCTGGCCGTAGTAGCTGCCCGACAGCAACCGCGCGCCCAGACCGGCGACCGCGCCGGTCGGCAATTCACCCACGATCGCGCCGATCAGCGCGGCGGCGATCCCGACCTTGAGCGAGGCGAAGAGATACGGCATCGCCGACGGCCAGCGCAGCTTGGTCAGGATCTGCAGCCGCGACGCGCTGTAGGTCTTCATCAGGTCGATCTGCATCGCGTCCGGCGCGCGCAGCCCCTTCACCATGCCTACGACGACGGGAAAGAAGCTGAGATAGGCCGAGATGATGGCCTTGGGGACGATCCCGGTGATGCCTATCGCGTTGAGGACCACGATGATCATCGGCGCGATGGCCAGGATCGGGATCGTCTGCGACGCGATCGCCCACGGCATCACCGAGAAATCCATTGCCCGGTTGTGCACGATCCCGATCGCCAGAAGGATGCCCATCGCCGTGCCGATGCCAAAGCCCAGCAGGGTCGCCGACAGGGTGATCCATCCATGATGGATCAGCGAACGGTTCGACAGTGTCCCGGTCTGGACCAGACCGCGGCGGCCGGTGGCCTCCTCCATCACGGTGCTGTTCCACAGCTCTGCCGCGACCTGGTGCGGCGCGGGCAGGCGGGGTCGATCCTGGCGCATGGTTTCGCGGACCAGTTCGGCAAAGCCCGGTTCGGTCCCGGCCCGCGCGGCCTGATCGCGCACCCATTGGCCGTTGACCGGCACGCAGGCCGCGTACCACAGCGCAAGGATCACCGTCACGACGACGAGGACGGGCAGGCTGTTGCCCTTCATCGCGCGCGCCCCTTCGGAGCGGGGATGTGCGGGCCCTTACGCCGCATCATCCATGCCCTCGCGCAGCCCTTCGCGCACCCGGTGCGCCACCGCGATGAACTCGGCACTGTCGCGGATGTCGAGCGGGCGTTCGGCCGGCAGCGGGCTTTCGATGATGTCGGTGATCCGCCCCGGGCGCGGCGACATGACGACGATGCGGGTGGACAGGTAGACCGCCTCGGGGATGGAATGCGTCACGAAGGCGATGGTCTTGCCGGTGCGCCGCCAGAGGGCCAGAAGCTGTTCGTTGAGATGGTCGCGGACGATCTCGTCGAGCGCTCCGAACGGCTCGTCCATCAAGAGGATATCGGCGTCGAACGCAAGCGCGCGCGCGATCGAGGCGCGCTGCTGCATGCCGCCCGAAAGTTGCCATGGAAACTTCGACTCGAAGCCTTCCAGGTTCACCAGCGCCAGCACCTCGGCGGCGCGGCGATCCTGTTCGGCCCGGTCCATGCCCATGATTTCGAGCGGAAGCTTCACGTTGCGCGCGATGGTGCGCCACGGATAGAGTCCGGCAGCCTGGAAGACGTAGCCATAGGCGCGGGCGCGGCGCGCGGCCTCGGGGCTCATGCCATTGACGCTGAGGGTGCCGTTGCTGGGCTGTTCGAGATCGGCGATCACGCGGAGCAACGTGGTCTTGCCGCAGCCCGACGGCCCGATGAAGCTGACGAAATCGCCCTTGCCAACGGTCAGGTTCACATCCTTGAGCGCATGGACCGGGCCGTCATTCGTGTCGAATGTCAGGCTCATGTCGCGCGCTTCGATGACGCTGCTATCGCTCACGGTCCCCCCTTGCTGGCTGTGCCCCGTTGATGTGCGGGGTCCTGGCTTTCGTGGCGGGTGCCGCGCCGATTTGGCGGCACCCTGATCGGTCGGGATGTTTACACGCCCGCGGGGATATTCTGCGGATCGCGGTCGATCTTGCGCGGGCTGTTGAGCGCCTTCCATTTCGACAGCGCCTGGTGCGCAGACGGGAATGGCGGGCGCGGCACGAAGCGGCCGCGGCCGGGCTGCGGCTGGCTGTTCTGGCCCCAGGCCCAGATCACCTCGCCGCGGCTGATCGTGTAGCGCGCCTGCGCGCTGACCTCGACGCCTTCGAACACGTTGTAATCGAGGATCGAGTGATGATTGGCCGCCGAGATGGTCTTGGAGATCTTCGGATCCCACACCGTGATGTCGGCATCCGCGCCGGGCACGAGCGCGCCCTTCTTGGGATAGATGTTGAGGATCTTCGCCGCGTTGGTCGAGGTGACGGCGACGAATTCGTTGGGGGTCAGCCGGCCCTTTTCCACGCCTTCGGTCCAGAGCACCGCGAGACGCTCTTCCAGCCCGTTGGAGCCGTTGGGGATCTTCGTGAAATCACCCAGGCCGCGGCGCTTTTGTTCGGTGGAGAACGCCGCGTGGTCGGTGGCCACGACCTGAAGCGAGCCGGCAGAGAGCCCGGCCCACAACCCGTCCTGGTGCTGCTTGCCACGGAACGGCGGCGACATGACGCGCCGTGCCGCGTGATCCCAGTCGGTGTTGAAATACTCGGTCTCGTCGAGGACGAGGAACTGCGCCAGCGGCTCGCCGTAGACGCGCTGGCCCTTCTGGCGCGCCCGGCGGATCGCCTCATGTGCCTGCTCGCAGGAGACATGCACGACATAAAGCGGCACACCGGCGGCATCGGCGATCATGATGGCGCGGTTGGCCGCCTCGCCCTCGACCTCGGGGGGGCGCGAATAGGCGTGCCCCTCGGGCCCGGTGATGCCCTGCTCCAGCATCTGCTGCTGCAGGTCGGCCACGATATCGCCGTTCTCGGCATGCACCATGGGCAGCGCGCCCAGTTCCTTGCAGCGCTTGAACGAGGCGAACATCTCGTCATCCTCGATCATCAGCGCGCCCTTGTAGGCCATGAAATGCTTGAACGAATTGACGCCCATGTCGATGGCGTCCTTCATCTCGTCGAAGATGGTCTCGTTCCAGCCGGTGATCGCCATGTGATAGCCGATATCGGAACAGATCTGCGGCGCGGATTTGCGGTGCCACTCGTTGATCGCGTTCTTGAGGCTGCCATCGGGACCGGGCAGGCAGAAATCCACCGTCATCGTGGTGCCCCCGCAAGCCGCCGCCCATGTGCCGGTCTCGTAGGTCTCGGCGGCGGTGGTGCCCATGAAGGGCATCTCGAAATGCGTGTGCGGATCGATCCCGCCGGGGATCACGTAGGCGCCCTCGGCGTCGATAAATTCATCCCCTTTCAGATCGGGGCCGATCTCCTTGATCGTCTCGCCCTCGATCAGGATGTCGGCCTTCCACGTGCGGTCCGCGGTAAGAACCGTACCGTTCTTGATCACTTTGGTGGTCATGTCATGTCTCCCTGTGGTTTGCGCTCGGCGCCGGGTTTCTTCTGGCCTGAAATATCCCGGGGGAGTCGCGCTTGCGCGACGGGGGCAGCGCCCCCGATGGCGCGCTCCGCGGCAGGCTCCCCGGTCACGCCTCGATCTCCGCGGTTTCCAGCACGGCATGCATCAGCACCTCGGCCCCGGCGGTGGCCCAGTCCTTGCTGATCTCCTCGGCCTCGTTATGGCTCAGCCCGTCCTTGCAGGGGCACATGACCATGGTGGTGGGGTAGACCATGTTGATCCAGCAGGCATCGTGGCCCGCGCCGGACACAAGGTCGGCATGGCTGTAGCCAAGCCGCTCGGCCGCGTGGCGCACCCGGCCGACCAGCACCTCGTCGAAGGCGGGCGGGTCGAAGGCGCCGACGATCTCGGACTTGAAATTGACGCCCACATCGGCGCAGATCCCCGGCGCGGTCTCGTTCAGTTCCCGGACCATCGCCTCCAGCGTCTCCAGCACATGGCTGCGGAAATCGACGGTGAAAACCACCTTTTCGGGGATGACGTTGCGGCTGTTGGGGTAGACGTCGATCTGGCCGATCGCGCCCACGGCATTGGGTTGGTATTGCAGCGCGATCTCGTGGACCAGTTCGGTCACCCGCGCCAGCGCACGCCCGGCATTGCGGCGCATGTACATCGGGGTCGACCCGGTATGCTGGCCCTTTCCCGTGACCGTGCACTCGATCCAGCGCAGGCCCTGCCCATGGGTCACGACGCCGACCTGCTTGCCCTCGGCCTCGAGGATCGGGCCCTGTTCGATATGCAGCTCGAAAAAGGCGTGCATCTTGCGGTCGCCGACCGGCTCAGAGCCTTTCCAGCCGATCCGCTCCAGCTCGTCGCCAAAGCGTTTGCCCTTGGCATCCACCCGGTCATACGCCCAATCCTGGGACAGCACGCCGGCGAACACCCCCGAGGCCAGCATGGCCGGCGCAAAGCGCGTGCCTTCCTCGTTGGTCCAGTTGGTCACCACGATGGGATGTTTGGTCTTGATATCGAGATCGTTCATCGTGCGGATGATTTCGAGCCCCGCCAGAACGCCGAGCACCCCGTCATAACGCCCGCCGGTGGGCTGCGTGTCGAGATGGCTGCCGACATAGACCGGCAGCGCGTCGGGATCCGTGCCCTCGCGGCGCGCGAACATGTTGCCCATCTCGTCGAGGCCCATGCTCAGACCCGCCGCCTCGCACCATTTCTGGAACAGAGCGCGGCCCTCGGCATCCTCGTCGGTCAGGGTCTGCCGGTTGTTGCCGCCGGCAATCCCCGGGCCGATCTCGGCCATCTCGTGTATCGCCTCCCAAAGCCGGTCGGAATCGATGTGCATGTTGGCGGCTGGTGCAGGCATGGTGGTCTCCGGGTCGGTTTCGATTGCTGGGTTTCAGGGGCAGGTCGCAGGGCCGGGTCGCATTCCGGTCAATCCTGTTGCACGCGCGACGTCCGGGCTTTGCGTCGCCGCGACGGTCATCCGGTGGAAAGCGCTGTCATCGGGCACCAATCCGGGGGCCAATTCTGCATCCAGGGTCATGGCGTTCCTTCCCTGTCACGCGACATGTGTTCCGACATCGGGCTTGAACCTTGACCTACGGCCACGCATGTCCTTTGACTTTATCACGTCTTCGACGCTACCAAGGCTGACCAAACAGTCAAGATTCTTTTCCAAGCGCGGACATTGTTGGATGAACACCTCTGAGCCTGCCGCAAAATCCATCACCAAGGCCGGAATCCGCGAAGAGAATGAACGTCTCATCCTCGATTGCGCCGAGCGGATCTTCGCGGAGCGCGGGTTCGGCGGGGCCACGATGCAGGTCATCGCCGACGAGGCCGCTTTGCCAAAGGCCAACCTGCACTATTACTTTTCCTCCAAAGAGACGCTGTATCGCCGGGTCGTCGAGCGCATCTTCACCATCTGGCTGAAGGCGGCGGAAAGTTTCGAGACCTCGGCGACGCCCAAAACGGCCTTGCGCCGCTATATCGCGCGCAAGATGGAGATGTCGCGCAGGCATCGCCACGGGTCCAAGGTCTGGGCCAACGAGGTGATGCAGGGCGCGCCGATCATCCAGGACTACCTTGAAGTGACGCTGCGCGACTGGACCGACACGCGGATCGCCCTCATCGACCGGTGGAGCGCCGCGGGCCGGATCGCGCCGGTCGATGCGCGCTGGCTGCTCTACATGATCTGGGCGACGACGCAGCATTACGCGGATTTCGCGCACCAGATCGAAACGCTCAACGGCGGGCAGCCGTTGTCGGATGCGCAGTGGCACGAGGCGACCGAGACGGTGATCGGGATCATCCTGCGCGGGATCGGTCTGGACCCGACGCCGGATGCAGAGGACATGCCATGACCGCCGCGCCCCGCACGCGGATTCAGCGCCGCAATCACCGGCTGATCCTCGATGCGGCGCTGGAGGTGTTCGCGCAGCATGGCTTCCGGGGCAGCACGCTCGACCAGATCGCGGCGCAAGCCGGATTGTCGAAGCCGAACCTGTTCTACTACTTCTCGGGCAAGGACGAGATCCACCGCGTTCTTCTGACCGAACTGCTCGACAGCTGGCTGGAGCCGCTGCGGCAGCTCGACCCCGCCGGTGATCCGCAGGCCGAACTGCGCGGCTACGTGCAGCGCAAGTTGCAGATGTCGCGCGAGATGCCGCGCGAAAGCCGCCTTTTCGCCAACGAGATCCTGCAGGGCGCGCCGCGCATCGACGGGTTCATCCGCACCGACCTCAAGGCGCTGGTGGACGAGAAGGCGGGCGTGATCCGGGGCTGGGCGGAGGCCGGGCGCATCGCGGATCTCGATCCGTGGCACCTGATCTTTTCGATCTGGGCGCTGACCCAGAACTATGCCGATTTCGAGGCCCAGATGCGGCTGGTGCGCGGGCCGGACACCGACCCGTTCGACGGTGCGGACGCGTTTCTAGACCAGCTATTCAAGCGGCTTTTGGCGCCAGAGCCGCAGTAGTGATCGGGCCAAGACGGACGCATCCCGGGCCGCGACGCGCGTAGCGTCGCCCGCCCGACACGGGCCGCATCACGGCGTCGGGCCCTTTGCGGGGATGCGATCGCGGTGCGACAGAGGCGGAGTCCGGCTTGGTTCTGACATTGAGACGGACCTGAGGATAGCCGCGCAGTGCCTGACCGCCGGGTGGGCGCAGCAACGCGTGTCGCGACGCGTTTTATGGTGACGGATACTGTAACAGTAGCACGGGATTGCACCGTTGCAGAAGCGCCCGCCCGAGCGGGCGGTCGGGCGCTGCGCGGCGGCGCGTACCGCGCCTTGATTCCGCGCATTGGCACCCGTCTTCTGCGTCCCCTTCAGACCAAACCCCGACCTTTCCAAGCGCACCTCCACCAGCGGCACGGCCCAAAGAGCCGCCCATTGCAAAGCCGGCGTGCGCGGCGGGCCCGCTTTGTCTCGCACCTGCCACGTCCGACACTCGCGTTCAGCACCTCTGTCACGCGGGGCTGAACGCCACGCTCATTCGGCGGCTTGCGCCATCGGGTTGTTGGGATGCGTCGTCCAGTTCGCGTCGTCGTCGCGGACCGTCAGCCCGGTGCGTGGATCGACAGCCCCGGCGGGCAGACGCTCCATCGTGATGCAATTCTCCACGGGGCAGACATTGACGCAGAGGTTGCAGGCCACGCATTCGGCATCGATTACCTCGAATACGCGATCCTCGGTCATGGAAATCGCCTGGTGCGACGTGTCCTCGCAGGCCGCAAAGCAGCGGCCGCACTTGATACAGGCGTCCTGATCTATGCGCGCCTTGGTTACGTAATTGAGGTTAAGATGCTGCCAGTCGGTGACATTCGGCACCGCGCGGCCCGTCACCTCGTCGATGCTGCGGTAGCCTTTCTCGTCCATCCACAGTGACAGGCCCGCCGTGAGTTCCTTGATGATCCCGAACCCGTAGGTCATCGCTGCGGTGCAGACCTGCACGTTGCCCGCGCCAAGCGCCAGGAATTCGGCCGCGTCGCGCCAGGTGCTGATGCCGCCGATCCCCGAGATCGGCAGGCCGGCGGTCTCGGGGTCTCGGGCAATCTCGGCCACCATGTTGAGCGCGATGGGCTTGACCGCCGGGCCGCAATAGCCGCCATGCGTGCCCTTGCCGTCGATCGTCGGTTCCGGCGCCATCAGGTCCAGATCGACGCTGGTGATCGAATTGACGGTGTTGATCAGGCTCACGGCATCCGCCCCGCCCTTGTGCGCGGCGCGCGCCGAGTGGCGAATATCGCTGATATTGGGGGTCAGCTTCACGATCACCGGCATGCGGGTGTTCTGCTTGCACCAGCGGGTGACCATCTCGACATATTCGGGCACCTGGCCCACTGCGGCGCCCATGCCGCGCTCGCTCATGCCATGCGGGCAGCCGAAATTCAACTCGATCCCGTCGGCGCCGGTATCTTCGACCATCGGCAGGATGGCCTTCCACGACGCCTCGTCGCAGGGCACCATCAACGAGACTACCATCGCGCGGTCGGGCCAGTCGCGCTTGAACTGCTTGATCTCGCGCAGGTTCACGTCGAGCGGCCGGTCGGTGATCAGTTCGATATTGTTGAGCCCCAGCACCTGCCGGTCGGCCCCGTGCACGACGCCGTAGCGCGGGCCGTTGACGTTGACGATATGCGGATCGAACCCCAGCGTCTTCCAGACGACACCGCCCCAGCCCGCCTTGAAGGCGCGCGTGACGTTGTATTCCTTGTCGGTCGGCGGGGCAGAGGCGAGCCAGAAGGGGTTGGGCGACTTGATGCCGAGGAAGTCATTGGTAAGATTGGCCATTCTGCTTATCTCCTGATGGTTGGCGACCGGCGGCCCTGCGCCGGGCGGCGTGGTCCGCCTGTTTCAGACGCCGAGGGCCGCGTGGATATCCTCGGCCGCGTCCCGGCCTTCGGCGATGGCGGTCACGGTCAGATCCTCGCCGCCGGCGGTGCAGTCGCCCCCGGCCCAGATGCGGTCGAGCCGGGTGCGCCCCGGCCCCGTCACCGCGATCTTGCCTTTCTCGAGGCCGAGACCCTCGGGCATGTCGCCCATTGTCTGGCCGATCGCCTTGAACACCTGATCGGCGGGCAGACGGAAGGTCTCGCCCGTCGTCTCCAGCCCGCTTGCGCCGTCGCGCGTATAGGCGAACTCCACCTCGCGGACCGCGCCGTTGCCATGCACCGCGACGGGCTGGGCATCCGTGATGATCCGCACGCCGGCGGTGGCGGCGTGATCAAGCTCGTGATCCGACGCGCTCATCCGGTCGCGCCCGCGACGGTAGACCAGCGCGACATCCTCGGCGCCCAGAAGTTTGGATTGCACTGCCGCGTCCACGGCGGTCATGCCGCCGCCGATCACCACCACCCGGCGTCCGATGGGCAGTTGGGAAAGGTCGTCCGCCTGGCGCAATTCGGCGATGAAATCCACGGCGTCGCGCGCGCCATCGCGCGTCTCACCCTCGATGCCGAGCGCGTTGACCCCGGCCAGTCCCATACCGAGGAACACCGCATCGTAGTCGCGGCGCAAATCGTCCAGCGTGAGATCGGTGCCGAGGCGCACGCCCGTGTGCGCCTCGATGCCGCCGATGCCCAGCAGCCATTCGACCTCGGCCTGGGCGAAGTCGCCCGCCGTCTTGTACGCGGCGATGCCGTACTCATTGAGCCCGCCGATCCGGTCGCGGGCATCCATGAGCACCACGTCATGCCCGTGCATCGCCAGTCGGTGCGCACAGGCCAGCCCGGCCGGCCCGGCACCGACGATCGCGACGCGCTTTCCGGTCGAAGCCGCGCGCGCGTAGGGGTGACCGTCGCGCGCCATCATGCTGTCGGTGGCGTAGCGCTGCAGCCGGCCGATTTCGACCGGCTTTTTCTCGGCGAATTCGCGCACGCAAGCCCCTTCGCACAGGGTTTCGGTGGGGCAGACGCGGGCGCACATGCCGCCCAGGATGTTCTGATCGAGGATCGTACGCGCAGCACCTTCGGGCTGACCGGCCTGGATCTGACGGATGAACAGCGGGATGTCGATCTCGGTCGGGCAGGCGGCGATGCAGGGCGCGTCGAGGCAGAAGTAACAGCGATCGGCCGCGACACGCGCCTCATGCGGATCGAGCGGCGGTTCATGGTCGGAGAAATGACACCGAAGCGTGGCTTGATCGAGCCGGGCCGGCACGATCCCGGGCGTTGTGGATGAGTTGGTCACGGGGCGACCTCCCTGTCTGTTGACGCTTTTTCCTGTTTTGTGAAAATCCTGCCACATTGGATTTATTTTATCAATTGGTAAAAAATGTTCGCGGTGAGGGCGATGCGAGATGGGCGAAGCCGTCAGCATGCAGCACGTCGCATGCCCCCCCCTCTGGATGGCGGGATCTTGACCCTGTCACCCTGTCGAGCCTTGGCATCGGCAGGCCGGCCCCGCCAATGCCCGGTCTGCATGTCATCCACGAGTCGCAGAGCATCCGCTGCTTTTTTGAACAATCCGGCAGAGCATGGCGCGTTTTTGGCCAGAGGACAGGCGACGGGTTTGACACTCATCGCCCGGGCGGTCGTAATCACGGCGTATTGCCTTGAAAGCCACCGTTTCTCGCATTGCGACACGGGATCGATGTTCTCACGTGAGGGCGTATGCCGACAGCAAGATATGAACGCGACATGATCGGCTACGGGCCGCGGCGCCCCGCAGCGGACTGGCCCGACGGGGCGAAGATCGCCGTGCAGTTCGTGTTGAATTACGAGGAAGGCGGCGAGAGCTGCCTGCTGCACGGCGATGATGCCTCGGAAGGGTTCCTGTCGGATATTCCCGGTGCGGCCCCTTGGCCGGGAGAGCGTCACTGGAACATGGAATCGCTTTATGAGTACGGCGCGCGGGCCGGATTCTGGCGCGTGCACCGCCTGTTCACCGGAGCGGGTGTGCCGGTGACGGTCTACGGCGTGGCCAGCGCGCTGGCCCGCAGCCCCGAGCAGGTCGAGGCGATGACGGATGCCGGCTGGGAGATCGCCAGCCACGGCCTGAAATGGATCGACCATCGCGACATGCCCGAGGCCGATGAGGCCGCGCAGATCGCCGAGGCGATCCGCCTGCATACCGAGGTGGTAGGCACGCCGCCGCGTGGCTGGTATACTGGGCGCTGTTCGATGAACACCGTACGTCTGGCGGCCGAGACCGGCGCGTTCGAGTATATTTCAGATGCGTATGACGACGATCTGCCACATTGGCTACGGATCGGGGGACGCGATCAACTGATCATCCCCTACACGCTGGAGGCCAACGACATGCGCTTTGCCGCCACACCGGGCTGGGTAACGGGGCAGGATTTCGCACAATACCTGATCGACGCCTTCGACACGCTTTACGCCGAAGGCGAGGCGGGGCTGCCCGCCATGATGAGCGTGGGTCTGCATTGCCGCCTGATCGGGCGCCCCGGCAAGATCGCCGGGCTGAAGCGCTTCCTCGATCACATCGCGGCGCATCAGGGCGTCTGGTGCCCCACCCGGCTGGAGATCGCGCGGCACTGGGCGCAGGCGCATCCGCCGCGTCCCGTGGCGCGGCCCAGCGAGATGACGCGCGATGCCTTTGTCGAGACGTTCGGCGGGGTGTTCGAGGGGTCCGCATGGGTCCCGGAGCGGGCCTACGAGCTGGAGCTGGGGCCGGCGCATGACACGCCTGCCGGGCTGCACAATGCGCTGGCTCGGATGTTCCGAAGCGCCTCGGAGGCGGAGCGGCTTGGCGTGCTGTGTGCGCAACCGGACCCGGCAGAGATGCTGGCGGCGTCGCTGACCGACACGGACCACGCGCAGCTTGTCGAGCCGATCAAGGCCCACAAGGCGAAGCATGGGTTTCCCTTCATCATCGCGGCACAGGATCCTGACGCATCAATAATCCACGCCGAGCTTGAACGGCGCATTGCCAATGACACCGAAACCGAGTTCGTCGAGGCCTGCCTCCAGGTTGAGCGGATCGCGCGGCGGCGGCTGGAGGGCATGCTGTGAGCGACCTCACCGACCGTATCGGGGCGAGCTATGCCTTTCCGCCCGCCGGCCTGCCGGATCAGTCGGCCAGTCCCGAGGGGACGGCGATCTTCACGAGCGCCTATGCCGTGCTGCCCGCGGTGACGATGCGCGATATCGTGACATCGCGGCTGCCGGGGTGGATTGGCACCCGCGCGTGGATCCTTGCGCGCCCCCTCAGTGGTTTTGCCGAAACCTTCGCGCAATACGCGGTCGAGATCGCGCCGGGGGGCGGGTCCGACATGCCAGAACCGGATGCGGGCGCGCAGGCAATCCTGTTCGTCGCTGCGGGACAGATGGACTTGCGGATTGGTGACGCCGCACATTCCCTCGGGCCGGGCGGCTATTCCTATATCCCGCCCATGACCGACTGGCGTATAGCCAATACCGGTCAGACGGATCTGAGATTTCACTGGATCCGCAAGCGCTGGGCGCCGGCGGACGGGATCGCGCCGCCCGAGGCGTTGGTTACCTCGGACGGGGCCGAGCCGGTCCACTGGATGGCAAATACCGACAAATGGGGCACCACGCGCTTTGTTGATCCCGAGGACATGCGCCATGATTGCCACGTCAATATCGTGACCTTCCTGCCCGTCGGGCGAATCCCCTTTGCCGAAACGCATGTGATGGAGCACGGGCTTTACGTGCTGCAGGGGACGGCGCGCTACCTGCTGAACAAAGACTGGGTCGAGGTCGGGCCGGGCGATTTCATGTGGCTGCGCGCGTTTTGCCCGCAGGCCTGCATCGCGACCGGGGATGCGCCGTTTCGCTACCTGCTCTACAAGGATGTGAATCGGCATCCCGGGCTGAGCCTGCCATGACGCGCGTTGTCGCGCAGCCGCTGACGCAGGAGTGTTTCGCGCCGTTCGGAGATCTTCTGGACATCGCGGGCGCCCCGGACCGGATCATCAATGCCGGGCTGTGCGGGCGGTATCATGACCGGGCCACGCTCGATTTCGGGGCCGGCGGGCGCGCGGGGATCAGCCTGTTCGACGCCGAGCCGCGCAGCCTGCCTTACACGCTGGACCTGCTGGAGCAGCATCCCGATGGCAGCCAGGCCTTCATCCCGATGCACCGCAACCCGTGGCTGGTGATCGTAGCCGAGCCGGGGGACAGTCCCGGCGCGGTCCATGCCTTCATCGCGGGGCCGGGTCAGGGCATCAACCTGCACCGTGGCACGTGGCACGGCGTCCTGACCCCGTTGCACGCGCCCGGTGTTTTCGCCGTCGTGGATCGCATCGGCGACACGCCGAACCTGCAGGAGCACCGGCTGGACCCGCCAGCTCTGATCAGCAAGGCCTGAGCGGTCAACCCAGCTCGAACGTCGTCAGGCCGAAGGTGCGCGACAGATCCTGTGCCGGTGCGGGGCCGCGCCACATCCGCGCGGTTTCGAATTCGGGGACAAGCCCCCGGTCACGGGCCAGTGCGACCGCGTCTTCGTTGGGATCCGGCACGTCGAGGCTGATGCGCCCGCCGCCCGCCTGATGGGCAAGGCCGTCGAGCGTCGCCTCTGCCACGGCGCGGTCGGTCGCGAAAAGTGGCCCGATCTTCCAGCCGGAAGCGCAGGCGCGCAGCACGCCGAGGCCGGCGAGGGCGCCGTCGCGGATGAGGACGCGGCTGATCCGGCTGGGATCGCCGCACATCCAGTTGCGCAGGAAATCCGCCCGATCGAACCCCGTCACGGCGCGGTCTAGCGTCACAGCGGCGTCGATATGCGCACGTTCCGGCGCAAGCGTCAGGTCCGGTCCCATTGGTGTGATCGCGCCGGAATATCGCACGTTCCCATGCGCCATCGCGAACCCCGCGCGGGCATAGTTGGCTTGCTGGGCCGGTACACCGTCGAGGCCGGTGGTGCGCGGCGCGAGGTGGGCCATGCCGTGCTGCCACAGGGCGAACCCGACACCGCGGCCGCGATACTCGGCCCGGCAGATGTAGAGGCCCAGAAACGCGGTATCATCCCCGAACCGCACGATCGACAGGCTGGCCGCAGGTATGCCGTCCACATCGGCGGCAAGAAAGCCGTTCGGATCTGCGGCACGGAACGCCGCCGCGTCGTCAAGGCCAGGGTTCCAGCCCTCGGCCTCGGCCCATGACAGCGCAAGATCGAGATCGCCGCGCGTCATGGTCCGGATCACGGGCGCGTCCGTCACGGCGCGGCCTTCTGTCGGGGCGCGGCATAGCCGCCCAGCTTTGAGGTGCGCAGCCCCGTTCCGGCCAGTGCGCCTGCCAGCGCCAGCCCGGCCGAGATGCCTTCGATCACCGGGCAGTCGAATTCGTCGGACAGGGCCGCGGCGAGCCTTGCCATGCCGGCACAGCCAAGCACGATCGCGTCCGCGCCGTCCTCGTGGATGGCCGCGCGGGTTTCGTTGCGGATCGCCGACAGCGCCTCGGGCGTGCCGAAATCGATATCGAGCACCGGAACCCCGGCCGCCCTCAGACCGACGCAGCGGGCTGACAGGCCGTACCGCGCGAGGTTGCCGCGCAGCACGGGCAGCGCCTCGGGCACCGAGGTGATGATGGCGAACCGGTCCGCCAGCATCGTCGCGCAATGCGCGGCGGCCTCGCCTATGCCGACCACCGGCGCGCGCGCCACGCAGCGCGCGGCGTCAAGGCCGGTATCGTCGAAACAGGCGATCACATGCGCGTCGACGCTAGTGGCCTCTGCCTGCTCGATGCGGCGCAGCAGCCACGGCACGGCAAGCGCGCCATCCACTGGCCCCTCAATGGATTCCGGCCCGCCTTCGGCGCCGGTGGTGATGATCGTGGCGCCCGGCGGCGCGGCCAGTTCCGCCGCCGCGGCGATGCCGGCGGTCATCGCGTCGCTGGCATTGGGATTGACGACATGGATCCGCATCATTTCAGCCGCCGCCGCCGCTGCATCACGCCGACCAGCGTGAACATCATGATGATGAGCATCACCGACCCGGCGGTCGTCGCCGAGCCGAGCGCGTAGATCTCGGGATCGGTGACGGTGGTGGTCTTGGCGGCCAGTTGCATGGGCAGGGTGTTGTCAGAGCCCATGACCTGCGACGAGCGCGCCAGTTCGTCCCAGCTGAGGGTGAAGCCGAAGACGGCGACGCCGATCAGGAAGGGCGCGATGATCGGCAGCGTCACGTGGCGGAAGGTCTGCCACGGCGACGCGCCGAGATCGCGCGCGGCTTCCTCGTAGGCCGGATCGAAGCGGTTGAAGACCGCGAACATGATCAGCAGACCGAACGGCAGCGTCCAGCTGAGATGTGCGCCGAGGCCGCTGGTGAACGGGCCGAGGGCCGAGACGAACTCTGTTTGGATCCAGTCGATGCCCCAGGCCATGCCAAGCGCCTTGATCGCGTCGTCGATCAGCCGGAACTCCAGCGCGATGCCCAGTGACACCACGATCGAGGGGACGATCAGGCTGGAGATCGCGACGTAAAGCAGCAGCGTGGAGCCCCGGAACTTGTGACGGAACGCCAGCCCCGCCAGCACCGAGATCGTCACCGTCAGCACCATGACGAGCAGCGCCAGCACGAAGGACCGCCGCAGCGCCGGGCCGATCGCCACCTGCCCGGTGCCGGCCCAGAGCTTTTCGAACCAGTGGGTCGAAAAGCCGTCCGCCGGAAAGACCAGACCGCCCGCGGGCCCCTGGAAGGACAGGATGAAGATCGCGACCATCGGGCCGTAGAGAAACAGCAGGAAAAGCCCGAAGAAAGTGGCGAGCACGTAGTAGCTGCGTGGGCGGGGATCGGCCATTCTCAAAGCTCCTTGCGGATATCGACAAGCTTCAGCAGTGCCCAGACTCCGACCAGCACGGCGGCCAGAAGGATGACCGCGTTCGCCGCGGCGAGCGGGAATTGCAGGAACTGCATCTGTGTCTGAATGACCTTGCCGACCGACGCGATCTGCTGGCCGCCCATGATGCCGATGGTCAGGAAATCACCCATGACGATGGTGACGACGAAAATCGACCCGATCAGGATCCCCGGCCGGCCGAGCGGGATGATGATGACGGTCAAGGTCTGGAACCCCGATGCCCCGGCATCGCGCGCGGCCTCGATCAGGTCGCGGTCGATGCGCATCAGCGAGTTGAAGATCGGCACCACCATGAACAGCGTGTAGAGATGCGTCATCGCGAGGATCACCGCAAAATCGGAATAGAGCAGCCCTTCGAGCGGGGTGTCGATCACGCCCATCGACATCAAAGTCTGGTTCACCAGCCCGTTGCGTCCCAGAAGCGGGATCCAGGAAATCATACGGATCACGATCGAGGTCCAGAACGGCACGGTGCACAGCAGAAAGAAGATCACCTGAACCTTCAGCGTGCGGACATGGAAAGCGAGGAAATAGGCAACCGTGAAGCCCGTGACGAGCGTCGTGGCCCAGACGATCAGGCCGAATTTCAGCGTCGAGATGTAGGTGCGGAAGGTCGTGCAGAGCTCCGGCAGATCGCGGATGCAGCCCGAGAAGATGTCGCCGTAGTTCTGCAGGGTGAAAGCGGGTTCGATCGAATAATGCGTATATTGCCAGAAGCTGACCACGATGGTCGCCGCCAGCGGCAGCACGAAGAACAGCAGGAACACCAGCGCCATCGGTGCGGCCTGCAGGTACGGGGCCAGCGCGGCCCCGGCGCGGCGCGTGGATGTTCGTCCACGCGCGGGGGCCCGGTCTTGCCGGGCCTCCGTCCTGGTGTCGGTGACGCTGTTGCTCGCCTCGGTCACGCCGCGATGAACTCGTTCCACTTGCGCACCATGTACTGGTTCTCGTCCATGACCGCGTTCCAGCAGGCGACAGAGCCCATGCGCTCGGCGTAAGACCCGCCGTCGCGCATTGCGCCGGCCTCTTCGAGAAGCCGCCCGTCAGGGGCGAGGATGTCCTGCTCTGCCTTCTTGCCTTCGTACCAGTAGGCCCATTCATAGGGCTCCATGTACTCCTTGGCGGTCTCCAGCACGGCCGGGTAGTAGCCCTGTTTGGACAGGTGCGCCCCGGCCCAGCCCGACAGGAACCAGTTGATGAACTCGTAGGCCGCGTCCTCTTTCCGGCCGTCGATGGTGCGCGGCAGGCCAAAGCCCGAGGCCCAGGCACGGTAGCCCTCCTTCAGCGGCTGGTAGACGCAGGGGATGCCTTGCGTGCGGACGGCCGTGACGGCAGGCGACCACATCGACTGGATCACCACCTCGCCCGAGGCCATCAGGTTCACCGATTCCTGGAAGTTCGACCAGAAGGCGCGGAACTGGCCCGCGCGCTTGGCTTCGATCAGCTTCTCGATGGTGAAGTCGATCTCGTCGCGGGTCATGTTGCCCTTGTCGCCGTAGGTGATGTCGCCGCGCGCCTCGATCGCCATCGCGGCATCCATGATGCCGATCGACGGGATGTTGAGGATCGCCGTCTTGCCGGCGAAATCCGGGTCGAGCAGCGAGGCCCACGAGGTGATCTCCTTGTCGATGAGATCGGGGCGCAGGCCCAGCGTGTCGGCGTTGTACGTGGTCGGGATCAGGGTGATCCATTCGGTCGGCTCGGTCGCGAACGTGGTCGAGTCCTGGTTTTCTAGGTAAAGGACCTCGTGCGGGGCCGTCCCGTCCCAGCCGACCTGCTCGCCATCCACAGTGCCGTTGGCGATGACCGTTGCAAGGTCGTCGATGCGGTCGATGCGGTTTGCGTCCATGCCCTTCATGTTCCCCGACGGCACGAGGTTGGGCAGCGAGAAATATTCGGAATCCACCAGATCAAAAGAATTCGGCTGGGTGATGACACGGCGCGGCACCTCGTCGGTGTTCACGGCGATGTATTCGATATCGATACCGAGATCCTCGGACGCCTTCTCGGCGATCGCCGGTGACTGGTTCACCGCCGTCGACAGGTAGCGCAGCGTCACGCGCTCCTGTGCATGCACGAAGGGCGCGGGAAAGGCCGCGGTTCCGGCCAGTGCAGCGGCGCCTTTCAGGACACCACGGCGCGTGGTGCCGGTCTTTCGGGGTGTATCTGTCATGTTCTCTCTCTCTCCTGTTGGTCGTCTTCTTGGTGGTATTGGGGGGTATTGACGGGGCCCGTGGGTCAGCCGTCCAGCGACAGCTCGTGCACCGCGTCGGGGTGCCAGCCGATCGCCACGGCGGCGCCGGGGGCGAGCGGCCGGTCGAAGAAGGCGCGTTCGCCCATTACCGCTATGAGCGATGCGCCCGCGTCGGTCTCAAGGCCCAACCGGACATCGGGGCCGCGATACTCGATATCGCTGACCGTGGCGCGGCGATGGCGGTCGGTGGCCTCGCCTTCGGGGATGATGTCGATATCGTCGGCGCGCAGCGTGATCGTGCGCCCCGCGTCCTCGATGATGTTGTGCCCGCCGATGAAGCGCGCCACGAAGGGCGTGCGCGGCGCGTTGTAGACCTCGCGCGGGGGGGCAGCCTGGGCGATGCGGCCCTCGTTCATCACCACCACGAGATCGGCCAGCGCCATCGCCTCTTCCTGGCTGTGCGTGACATGGATGAAGGTGATCCCGAGCTCGGACTGGATGCGCCGCAGCTCGGACCGCATCCTGACCCGCAGGAACGGGTCGAGCGCCGAAAGCGGCTCGTCCAGCAGCAGGACCGACGGCTCTGTCATCAGCGCACGGGCAAGGGCGACCCGCTGCTGCTGCCCGCCCGAAAGCTGGGTCGGCGTGCCATCGGCGAACTCCGACATCGACACCAGCGCCAGCATCTCGGCGGCCCGCGCAAGCCGCTCCTGGCGGCTCACGCCCTTCATCCGCAGCGAGAAGGCCACGTTCTCGGCGACGCTGAGATGCGGGAAAAGCGCGTAGTTCTGGAACATCATCGCGGTGCCGCGCTGCGCGGGCGGATCGTCGTTGACGATGCGCGATCCGATCATGATATCGCCGTCGCTGATGCCTTCGTGCCCGGCGATCATCCGCAGGGTCGAGCTTTTGCCGCACCCGGATGGCCCGAGCAGGCAGCAATAGCTGCCGGCGGGAACCTTCAGGCTGATGGCGTCGACGGCCAGCGCGTCACCATAGCGCTTCGTGACAGCGGCAAGCTCTACTGCCTGAACCTTGGACATGACGTGACCCTCCGTTTCGCCTTGATGGAACCGGCAAGGCCGTGGAGGATCAAGCGAGGTCTCGGGACAGCCCCGATTTTTGACCAGGGACAGGCAAGCTAAAAGCAAGTCTGCACAGGTTCTGTGCATCTGCCTTCAAAACAGGCGTCGACTGTCCCGCGAACGGGATCAGCCTGCCCAAGCCGCCGTGGTCCGTGAACGAGATCGACCCGCCCCTTTCGTCGTCAGTGGCGCGCGAGTCGCCTCTACGCCGTCTCCGCCCGCGCGGCTTCGGGGCCGGTCAGAAAAATGCCCCTCGGCCTTGATTGGACTTGTCCGGTCCGGTTCCGTCGCGCCGCCGATGGGCAGGCACCCGGGCTGCGCCGTGCAACAGCTCCAAGTAAAGATTGGACATTTGGACGGAATTGTTCCCATTGTGCGGGCAAAAGAGGAGGATCGAAAATGGCACTCACCGCGATAATCGAAGCGCATGGCGGCCCGGACCAGTTCAAGTTGGTGGACCTTGATGTCGGGGAGCCGGGCAAGGGCGAGGTCCGCATCGCGCACAAGGCCGTGGGGCTGAATTACATCGATGTCTACCAGCGCAGCGGGCTTTACCCGATGCAACTGCCCCACGCGATGGGCATGGAAGCCGCCGGCGTGATCGAGGCCGTGGGCGACGGGGTGACGCATCTGAAGGTCGGTGATCGCGCGGCCTATGCCGCGAACCCGCCCGGCGCCTATGCCGAGGCGCGTGTCATGCCTGCGGACCAAGTCTGTCCGTTGCCGGAGGGCATCTCGTTCGAGGAAGGGGCCGCGATGATGCTCAAGGGCATGACCGTGGAATACCTGTTTCACCGCACGGCACCTCTTAAGTCGGGTGACACCGTGCTGTTTCACGCCGCGGCGGGCGGTGTGGGCCTTCTGGCCTGCCAATGGGCGCGGTCAGAGGGGATCACGTTGATCGGAACCGCCGGGACAGATGAAAAATGCCAGCTCGCGCAGGATCATGGCGCGACCCATTGCCTGAACTACCGCAGCGGCGACTGGGCGGCGCAAGTGCGCAGCCTGACGGATGGCAAGGGCGTGGACGTGGTCATGGATGCGGTCGGCAAGGATACATTCGAGGGATCGCTCGATTCCCTGAGGCCACTGGGCATGATGATATCGTTCGGAAATGCCTCTGGTCCGGTGCCGCCGTTCGACGTCGGCCTTCTGGGAAAAAAGGGATCGCTGAAGATCACGCGTCCGACGCTGTTTACGCATATTGCCGATCACGCGGCCTGTCAGGCCATGGCAAAGCATCTTGCCGGGAAAGTGCTGTCTGGGGATGTGAAGATCAACATCGGCCAGCGGTTCGCATTGCGCGACGTGGCAAAGGCACACGAAGCGCTGGAGGCGCGCAAGACGACGGGATCCACGGTGCTGGAAATCTGACGTCTTGACCTGTGCCTGCCTTGGCCGCGCACCTGTATGCTGGACCGAAAGGTTTACCGATTTTGTTGCCGATCGGGAAGTTTGGCGTTAGATGACGGCAATCTGCATACAGCCGTATGCCTTTCCGGACCGGTAGCGGAGGTGCTCGACATGGTTCAACGTATCGAAAAGCATGGCCTTCAGGTGGCCGAGGATCTGGCCCGTTTCGTGGACGATCAGGCCCTGCCGGGGACCGGCGTGGAACCTGATGCCTTCTGGGCGGGCTTCGCGGCCCTGGTCGAGGACATGACCCCCGAAAACAACGCCTTGCTTGAGACGCGCGATGATTTGCAAGGCCGGATCGACGACTGGCACATCCGCCATCGGAACGCGCCGCATGACCACGAGGCCTACAAGCAGTTTCTGACGGATATCGGGTATCTCGTCGAGGAAGGCCCCGATTTCGAGATCGAAACCGCCAATGTTGACCCCGAGATCGCGCGCGTGCCGGGGCCGCAACTCGTGGTGCCGATCACCAACGCACGCTACGCGCTGAACGCCGCGAATGCCCGTTGGGGCAGCCTTTACGATTGCTTCTACGGCACCGACGCCACGGGCACGCTGCCGCCCGCGGGCGGCTATGACCGCGGCCATGGGGCACGGGTCGTGGCCCGCGCGCGGGTGTTTCTCGACGAGGCCTTTCCGCTCGTTGGGACCAGCCATGCGGATGTGCGGCGCTACCACGTGCAGGACGGCGTGCTTCTGGTCGATGACTGCCCGCTGGCGAGCCCTGAGAAATTCGCGGGCTACCGGGGCGATCCCAGGGCCCCGGACGCGGTTCTCTTGCGCAACAACGGCCTGCATGTCGAACTGGTCTTCGATCGTGCGCATTTCATCGGCTGCCGCGACCAGGCGCTTCTGGCCGACGTGCAGATCGAAAGCGCGATGACGGTCATCATGGATTTCGAGGATTCGGTGGCCTGTGTCGATGCCGAGGACAAGGTGCTGGCCTATTCGAACTGGCTGGGGCTGATGCAGGGCACGCTGGAAACCAGTTTGGACAAAGGCGGCAAGACCATCACCCGCCGCCTCGCCGAGGATCGCGATTACACCGCGCCCGATGGCAGTGACCTGACCCTCAAGGGCCGGGCGCTGATGTGGGTGCGCAACGTGGGCCACCTGATGACCAACCCGGCCATTCTGGATGCCGACGGCAACGAGATCCTCGAGGGGCTGATGGATGCCGCGATTTCCACGCTGATCGGCATGCACGACCTCAAGCGTGACAGCGGCAACTCGGTGCATGGCTCGATCTACGTCGTCAAGCCCAAGCTGCATGGCCCCGATGAGGTGGCCTTTACCGACGCCATCTTCACACGTGTCGAGGCGATCCTCGGCCTGCCGCGATACACTGTTAAGATCGGCGTGATGGATGAGGAACGCCGGACCTCTGTCAACCTCAAGGAATGCATCCGCGCCGCCAAGCATCGCGTGGCCTTCATCAATACCGGCTTTCTGGATCGCACCGGCGACGAGATCCACACCAGCATGGAGGCCGGGCCTTTCAGCCGCAAGGATTTCATCAAGCGCAAGGCGTGGATCGGCGGGTATGAAAACCAGAACGTCGATATCGGACTGGAATGCGGGATGTCCGGCCGGGCACAGATCGGCAAGGGCATGTGGGCGATGCCCGACATGATGGCCGCGATGCTGGAGCAGAAGATCGAACACCCGAAATCCGGCGCCAACTGCGCGTGGGTTCCGTCCCCTACGGCGGCCACGCTGCATGCGCTGCATTACCACAAGGTCGATGTCTTCGCGGTGCAGGACAAGCTCAAGGCCGGGGGTCGGCGGGCGTTTGTCGATACGCTTCTCGACATTCCCGTCGCCGCCTACCGGAAATGGTCGAAAGAGCAGATCCTCCGCGAGGTTGAGAACAACGCGCAAGGCATCCTCGGCTACGTCGTGCGCTGGATCGATCAGGGCGTGGGCTGCTCCAAGGTGCCAGACGTCAACGACGTGGGCCTGATGGAAGACCGCGCCACCTGCCGGATCAGCTCGCAACATATCGCCAACTGGCTGCACCACGGGGTGGTCAGCGAGGCTGAGGTGATGGAGGCGATGCAGAAGATGGCGGGGGTGGTGGATCGTCAGAACGCCGGCGATCCCGCCTATCATCCGATGGCACCGGGATTCGACGGTACCGCCTTCCGCGCGGCGTGCGATCTGGTCTTCAAGGGGCGCGAGCAGCCGTCGGGCTATACAGAGCCGGTGCTGCATCGCCGCCGGCTGGAACTCAAGGCCGCGCAATCGGCATGATCTGACGGCAACAGGAGATCACGAATGGCAGAGATTTCACTCACCCGCGCCCGCACGATCATCCGCAAGGTGCTTGCGACGGGCCGCGAGGGCGGCTTCAAACCGCTTTCCGTGGTGGTGCTGGATACCGGCGGCCACGTGAAGGCCTTCGAGCGCGAAGACGGCGCCGCGCCGGGCCGCTTCGGCATCGCCCAGGGCAAGGCTTACGGCGCGATCATGCTGGGCATCGCGGGGCGCGCGCAAATGGCCCGCGCCGAACAGCAGGCGTATTTCATGGCCGCCGTGAACGGCGTCTATGGCGGTCAGGTCGTCCCGGTGCCGGGCGGTGTCCTGGTGCGCGACAAGCGCGGGGCCATCGTGGGTGCCGTGGGGGTGACGGGAGATACCTCCGACAATGACGTTGTCGCGGCCGTTGCGGGCATCACGTCCGTGGGCCTGACGCCGGAAGAGTAGGACAAGCCGATACCGGCGCGCTCGGTCCAAGCGGCGGCGTCCTGGATGTTCAATCCCGGCATCTGGTAGACGGGATCGAGGATGAATGGACGTGGCTCGGACGTCTTGGCCTTGCAGATGTGTTCGTATGGCGTGAGGCCGGCGAGGTCGCGGGTGCCGTCCGTGTCCGCGTCCACGAGGCGGGTCCGGGCGTCTGGTGGGGCTCGCGTTTTGCCGTCGCGCCGGGCGACCACCGTTTGCAAGTTTGTACCGTCCGCCGCTGCTGATACGCTTGGTTCGGGCCTCGGCGCGGATCGTACGGCGTCCAGATTATTACGCGTGCTTTGGCAGCTGCTACGCGGTTCTTGCCATATGGCGGGCCGAAAGGAGATTGCGTGACCGACGACTGGACCACCCGCGCCGCCCCGAGCCTTGAGGACATCGCCGCGATGGCGCAGGCGGCCCGCGGCGCCCTGCCCGAGGCCTACCGTCCGGCGGCGGCAGCGGTGTCGCTGCGCGTCGAGGATTTCGCCCCCGACGCAATCCTCGACGAGATGGAGATCCGCGATCCCTTCGGCCTCACCGGGCTTTACGACGGCATCCCGCTGACCGAGAGATCGGTGATGGACCAGCCTCACGGCCCCGACACAATCTGGCTTTTCCGCCGCCCGATTCTCGACGAGTGGGTCGATCGCGGGAACGTCACCCTCGGCGCGCTCGTCGCCCATGTCTACGTGCATGAGCTTGCCCATCATTTCGGCTGGTCGGACGCCGACATCGCCGCCATAGATCCGTGGTGGGAGTGAGCGGCCGCATCACGAGTCTTTTGGTGCTGAAACGCGTCACACGAAAGCCGTCTTCGTGGTGCGCCAGCCCTCTTTCGAAAGCAACGGGAGCGACATTGGACAGGTGGAACGGTAAAAGCGAAACAAGGCCTTTCTGCACAAGAGTGACGCCGGCGAGGCCGCCATGGGGGATCTCACCTGATCCGAGGAGGGGCGCGATTTATAGATCGCGAGGCGGGTGATCCCGTTCTCGACCCGACCGAAGGCATGCGGGTATCACGCGTGCGCAATCCAATGGCCTGTGTGGGTTCGAATTATGCCATGCCTGTCCACCAAAAGGTGCGATGTTTCGCCCGTTTCTACATTCAGGCATTCGTACTCCTCATCCGCAATGCGCCGAAAGACCAGAGGGAGGGGCCTCAGCCGTTCGTTTTCGAGATCCAGTCTTGCGGCCAGGATCTCGGCCTCGTCGCCCACGCCGAGCTTCAAGCGGCGGATCGGCAATGTAAGGGTCGCGGGCGTGAAGCCGAGATCAATATCCTCGGCCCCTGAGACTGCCGGGGCCGGTGTGCCATTCAGCAGCCATGTATTATCAGGCGCTCGGCGCACGAAGATGCGGGATTTCGCACCAATCCGGGCGCGTCGTGTCGTGCCATCTCCTCGAGCACGGATGCGGTATGGCAGGACGTTACCTTGCGCATCCGTCGACGACCCGTCGATCAGATACCCGCCCTCGGCGTTGGCAAAGCGACAGGCGTCATTCCCCGGTTCGTCCTGCCTGACCCATACGACTGCATGTGCCCCTGCGATCATGGCGTGTACTCCCTTTATCTGGATACACTACCACTTTAATACCTTTGAAGGCCATGAAACGCTACGCCATGCGCGACTGGCCGGCCGGGTGACGCTGCAGTGCGGTGATGACCGCCGCACCAAAGGTTGTTTGGGGCCGGCGTTGCGAAGCGACCAACCGCCAGAATCCATGGTTTCGGCCATGTTCCTGCTTGAGCACCTCAACGACCTGCGCATGGGAGAGAAGGTCGCCATAGTCCTCGATGGCGACATCACAGGACTGACATCCGGCCAGATACCGCGCCGCGTCGGGGGCGATGGTTCCTTATGTGTCCTATCCCGGATGCTCACATTGACCCTCGCCGGTCGGCGCTTTTCGAGGCAAGATCGGTCCTGCGTGGGGTTCGGTACGGGAGGCAAGCACGGAGCCTGCCTGGAAGGTGGCGGAACGCTCCGGCATCGCCGCGCAGACGGGGCGGAAGTGGCCCAAGGGCGACAGCGTCCAGTACTGAGCCTCGCACCTGAGCCGATTGGCGCTGTTGAGCACCGCACTCATCTCTGTCGCCCACGGCTCCTTCTCAATCTCTTCGATGGCCTTGAGTTCGCGCAAGTGATGCGCCCCGCAGAGGGCGTGGGCGTCTACATGGTGTAATCGAGGGAGTGAGTCGTCTCGAGCAGACTTGAATGGGGCCTGGTGGCTGTTCCCCGATAAGATGGAAATACGGGCTGCATGACAAGGCGTCTGGCCCAAGCATCTCAGGAGAACAGCCATGGAAGACTATATCGGCATCGATGTATCAATCGGTTTCTCCTATACGGCGTCCTTCTGACCGCCGTTTCAGCTTTCCCAACGCATGAGCCCAAGTGTCACCAGTTGTTCCGGACCTTCGTAGCGCACGCTTTCCGCGTCGAGAAACCCATCCTCACAGCCGTCCATGGCAGCCAGCAAAGCCGCGTATCCATGGTATTTCCGACCACCGAGCGCATGGCCCCCCCGCCGGATCGCATCTTGGATCTTTTCTCTCGACCGCGCCGTGAAGACAAAATGCGCCATGGACAACAAAACGGTGCCTGACGGGGGCAAGCTGCCGTTATGGCTACCCACCTGATAGCTGTCGCCCTCACGGAGGATTAGTGGTGTCTTGTGTCGTGGCGAGGTCTGGCCGCGCTGCGCGCGCTTCACCTTCGCGGGCATCCAGATCCTGTGCCAACCACGCCGATAGAGCGGCAACTCGATCCCGTAGCGTTCGTACAGGCGCGCAGTCTTAGAAAGCCCGCAAAACCGTGGGCTCTTCGCACCAGGCGCCAGTTCGATCAGTTTCTCTGCCTGGAAATAGGGATAGGCATCCAACAGGGCAGAGAAGCTTTTCGGCATCTCTCCCACGAGTCCGGTGCTCGAAGCAGGAAAGAATTCGATGACCGATGCAAGACATCCTGTCGCGCCTTGATCGCGAAGGCGCGCGACAACCGTGGCGACAGAATGCACTCTTGGCGGAAGTATCAGGAACTCGTCGGCGTCGATGTATGCTACGAATTGGCCCTTGAGAAAACACTGCGGCGCGGCAGCCGTCACGTAGGTTCCAAACCGATCCTTTCGCCTGGTGCCACGCGGATCCACGTACGTCGAAGGTTCGCCAAAGCCCATGTCCGAGTGAAGGACGATACAGTCAGGTTGATCACAGAGATATTCAAACGTTCCGTCGCCACTTGCATCGTCCCAGATGAGAAACTGCTCGAAGCCGATATTTCGATGATATTCCAGCCAACTCGGCAGGAAAGCCATCTCGTTCTTCATGGTCGAGAACACGGTTGGCCGGTCGGATCGAACCTCCCCACTTGCAATGCGAATTACCTGATCCGCATCCTCGAAACTCAATTCATGCATAAATTCTTATGTACCAATCATGTTCTCGAATACACCCTGCGGAAGCGTCATGGGCTCCAAGGGGAACGGGCAAAAACTGCTCCAATGTCGATATCATCTGACATTTCCCAAGTAGAATACCCACCAAGTGAAGTTGCCACCGTTTTTCGCCAAGATCAAGCCATTTGGTGGAACTGTACCGTGGTTCGGGCACCTGACGACTGACATGAGCACGATCCAAACCGGGTATCAGACGGTTTCGCCGATTTTCTGACGATAAACGGGTCCGTCGAGACCTGCGATGCTGGGCCAGGCGGTATTGCACAAAACCACCCCAGTATCACAATCATGAGGTGATCTCCGCATCGTCCAGCTGTTTGAGGCATGGCAGGTCGCGCAAAGATTCTATGTCGAACGCAGCAAGAAAGGTCGTGGTGGTCACAAACGTGTAAGGCGCGCCCCGCTGCCCAGCATTGACGATCATCTGGAAGACCGCTCCCCGGCGCGGAACAAAGGCCCTACCTGTCCATCCATGTGCAATCTCTATTCGAACACCATGCCCCCGGCCGCGTGCGCCAGCCAGCTGCGCGAACGGCAACGTGTATGCCGGAGTGGCCTTGATCTGAACCGAGAGTTTAAGGCAGTCCTCCACAGGCATGGTATGTTCTTGAACATACCGGAGCTATACCGCCGGGTCACTTCGGCATCCCAAAAGAGCCACGGCAGTCCACAGCTTCCCGCGCGTCCGCCGCTCCGATAGCGGGGGCCTACGCCGCGGACGCGCCTACCGCAGGGACAACATGTTGTGACGTCCGAGAGGCTGCTGACCGCCGGAACCCACACCAATCACGAAGTGACCTAATTCAACAATTACGAGTTCGTTCTTGGCCAGGCTCGCAAAAAGGCTTCAGAGCCCGGCGATGTGAAACGCCTTTGTCTCGAGATACTCATCTATGCCTTCCCGTGCCCCTTCTCGACCGAGCCCAGATGCCTTTATCCCACCGAAAGGGGCTTCGGCATGGCTAACCGCGCCGGTACTGAGCGCCACAATACCGAATTCCAGCGATTCAGCCACGCGAAAGGCGCGAGCCAGATCGCGTGTATAGAAATAGTCTGGGCGAAATATGGAGAAGGGTTCAAGATGCCGACGGCGCAACAGCTCTATACATCGCTACCCGGCGCGTTCTTCACCCTGACCCCGGCCCCGAACCTGCGCCCCGAGGAGGTTACAAGCTACGAGCTGGGCGTCCGCTACGAAGAAAACATGCGCTTTGTGGCTGTAAACGGGTTCTACTCGGAGTACAGCGACTTCATCCAGTCTTTCTACAACCCTCCGGGCACGACCCAGTACACCTACCGCAACATCTCTGAGGTGGAGATCTGGGGGATCGAGGCCTCGGGCGGTTTCGCGCTCGGCGCGAACACGGACCTGACCTTCTCCGCGGCATGGCAGAAAGGGCGGCAGCGTGTTGAACCCACGTTGCCGAAAACGCCGCACACGCTGCCGCCGCTGACGGCGACCGTCGCGTTGAAGCACGAGATCCCTCAGTACGACCTGACGCTTGAAGGTGTTGCGACCTTCGCAGGCGACGTGAAGGAAACCGAAAGCCCGACCGACTACAAGCCGTCCGGCTATGCCTTGCTGGATATCTACGCCAAGTGGGAAGTTGTCGATGACGGGTTCATCAACCTTGGCGTCCAGAACGTGTTCGACACGCGCTACTTCACGCCAAACGCGGCGACCTACGGCCAGACTGCGGCCAGCAACGTCGCGGCGACCAACCCGATCGAGCTTCAGACCGGCCCGGGCCGCGTCTTTGCGATCAACGTCGAGAAACGCTTCTAATGTGTCGCGTCCTCGGACGCATCTACAGACTGACGCTGCTCGCGGCCTCCGGGCCGCGGGCCTGGATCGGGTTTTGCATGTTCGGCTCGGTCCTCGCGCTGGAGTTCCTGGGGGTCTGGGTCGATCTCCAGATGATCGCCTGGTACAAGCGGTTTTACGATGCCATCGAACAGGTCGACGCGCCGGCTGCCATTCGCGAGCTGTGGGTGTTCGGTGCGATCATCCTAGCCTCCGCCACGATCTTCCTAGTGGGCGACTACATCCGCAAGCGGCTGTTGCTGCGCTGGCGGGCGCAACTGACCGACGAGGCCTTGGGCGCCTGGACCAATTCCAAGGCCTACTGGCACCTGCGGCCCGGACTTTCGCCCGAGGGGATCGACAACCCCGATCAGCGCGTGGCCGCGGACTGCCGACATTTCGTCGAGGACCTGCTACGGGAAACCATCGACGTGATCACCCGCATCGTCGCGTTGTTTTCCTACGTGGTCGTCCTACGGGGCATGTCGGATTTTGTCCTGACCCTGCCGATCCTCGGTGCAGACCTGACCGTTTCGCATTACCTTGTCTGGCTGGCTCCGATCTATGTCCTGGCGTCCAGCGTGATCACCCACCTTCTGGGCTATCCACTGAAATCGCTCTATTTCCGGCAGGAGCGGCGCGAAGCCGATTTCCGCTATGCCCTTGTGCAGCTGCGTGACAACGCGACGGAGATCGCCATGTCCGATGGCGAACAGGCCGAGCGCCGACGTCTTTCAAACCGGTTCGAGGCGGTCCGGCAGAACTGGTATCGCCTGATCCGGGGCGAGTTGGTCCTCGGCCTCTTCGCACGTCCCTATTTCCAGTCGATCCTGCGCGTTCCCCTGTTCTTTTCACTCCCGGCCTATTTCGCCGGGGCCGTCACGCTTGGCGGGTTAATGCAGCTTTCCGCCGCATTCGGCCGGGTGACACAGACACTCAGCTGGTTCATCTTCTCCTACAAGGAACTGGCCAGTTTCGTGGCCGTCTCGCATCGTCTCGACGATGTGTTCAAGCTGACCGCTGACCCCGAGGCCATGCCGGGCGTCCCCTGCGATATCGTGCAGACCGTCAGCTCGGACGAAACGCTGCGGGTGAAAGGCCTGCAACTGGCCACGCCCGAGGGGCGTTGGCTGGACGCCGTGCCGGACCGGGAGATCCGGCCCAGTGACCGGGTCTGGATTAGTGGCCCCTCCGGGAACGGGAAGAGCACCCTGCTGGCCGCTCTCTGCGGCGTCTGGCGCTATGGTACGGGCGAGATCGTCAAGCCCAAGGACATATCGTTCATGTCGCTGCCGCAACGGCCCCTTGTATGTAACGAGAATCTGACCGCCGCCGCCTGCTATCCCTGCGACCCAGATGATTTTCCCGAAGGTGCAATCCGCGATGTTCTCGTGACGGTGGGGCTGGGTCACCGGCTCAGCCTGATGGACAAGGGCGAAGTTGCGCTTGAAGGCCTGTCCATGGGCGAGCGACAGCGGCTCGCGATGGCGCGGCTGTTCCTAATGCGGCCGGACTGGATCATCCTTGACGAGGCGACCAGTTCGCTTGATGCCACCGCGGAATTGCACCTGCTAGGCAAGCTGCTCGAAGAAGTGCCTAATGCTACGATCCTGTGCGTTTCGCACCGCCCGCCAAGCCCCCTGGCCCCCTATGACATCTGGCCGATCGGCCAGACCGAAACACTGCAGAAGGACGCTTGAGATGAGTGATGCAATAGACGAACAATTCAAAAAGGCCCGTGGGTTCTGGCCGGCTAGGGTCTGTTGACGTTTGGGGGATTCCCGAATTTGATTCTGACTGGTTCAAGGGGCTTTGTCAGGTTGCTGATGGCACGAGGCTCACATAGCGTTGTCCATGTTGAACGTCGAAGATGTTTCCCGGATCAAAGGTTTCCGATTTCCCCGGAGTGTTATTGGCTACGCGGGTTGGGCCTGCCATCGGTTCGCCCTGAGCCTGCGCGATGTCGAAGATCTCTTGGCGGAACGCGGGGTCACGGTGTCATACGAGACGATCCGCGCCCGGGTTGGCCGCTTCGGGCACCAGTTTGCCGCGAGGATCCGACGCGACCGTCCGGCGCCGGCCGACAAGTGGCCTCTTGATGAGGTCGTCATCCGGATGAAGGGGCGCTCCCACCGGCTGTGGCGCGCGGTCGACGCAAACGGTGACGTTACTCGACATTCTGGTCCAGTCGAGGCGGGACGAGGCCGCTGCCAGGCAGTTCTTGCGCAAACTCTTGAAACGCTGGGGGCCCCCGCGCGTTCTGGTGACCGACAAGCTGCGGTCCTATGGGGCTGCAAAGGCCGAGGTCGCACCCGGGATCGAGCATCGCCCGCACAAAGGTTTGAACAATCGCAGCGAAGCCTCCCACCGACATACAGGAAGGCGCGAAAAGGTGATGGGCCGGTTCAAGTCCCCACGCCAAGCCCAACGTTTTCTGTCGGCACACGATCAAACCGCAGCCCTGTTCCCCCCGAAACGCCACCGCCTCTCCGCCAGATCCTACCGTCACGCAAGGTCCGACGCGTTCGATCTTTGGACAGGCGATGCTGCGGAACTGACCGCCCGAAACTTGTGAATGCAGCCTGTGACAACGTATGCTCAACAACCTGACAAAGCCGCCAGATGGCCGCTGCCGAGATCCTGGCCTTCCTGCCCGAGCTCGGCACGAAGGGAAAAAACTGATCGGCAGCCTCGCCGGTCTGGCCCCGCACGCGCGCGAGGCCGTGCAGTGGAAGGGTAAGTCGTTTATCAGCGAGGGCCGAAAGCCCTTGCGCGACGCACTCTACATGCCCGCTCTTGTGGCCACGCGGTTCCCCCGGACATCAAGGCAAAATACACCTCCCTGCGCGCCGCTGGAAAACCCGCTAAGGTCGCCCTCGTGGCCATCATGCAAAACCTTCTGAAAACCGCAAATGCGCTCGTCAAGGCCGATCGTCTATGTGCCGAAAAAAGCCCCTTGACCAAGATGGATACTCATTCTGGGGCCTCTTCGGCTTGACATTCGACAGGCCCCCCTTCTCTGCTGGAAACAACAGATGGTGGCATTGGTGGCGGGACAAATGATTGAGCTCGAGAGCTTAACCAAGACATTCGGAACCGGCAGCGAAGTTTTTACCGCGCTGGATGATGTATCGATCACGATCAACTCAAACGAATTTTTCACGTTGCTTGGGCCGTCGGGATGCGGCAAGACTACGATATTGCGTGTAATCGCCGGGTTCATTGACCCGACGCGAGGCAAGGTCTCGCTGGACGGGGGCGACCTGCTAACCAGCCCGCCCTACGAGCGGCCTGTCAACACCGTGTTCCAGTCCTATGCGCTGTTCCCGCACATGACGGTCGCGCAGAATATCGCCTTTGGGCTGGAAATGCTGCGCAAGTCCCAGAAAGAGGTGGCGGAAACGGTCAAGGAGATGCTGGCGCTAGTCCGTATGACCGAGATGGCGGATCGCAAGACAGACCAGATCTCGGGCGGGCAGCAACAGCGCGTGGCGCTGGCGCGCGCGCTCGCACCCCGACCCAAGGTCTTGCTTCTCGACGAACCCCTCTCCGCGCTCGATTTCAAGCTGCGCAAGGATATGCAGCTCGAACTCAAGCGCCTGCAGCACGAGACCGGGATCACATTCATCTTCGTCACCCACGACCAGGACGAGGCGCTGACCATGTCCGACCGCGTCGCGGTGATGAACGCGGGCCAGATCCGGCAGATCGGCAGCCCGCGCGACATCTACATCCGTCCAGTTGAACGCTTCGTGGCGGATTTCATCGGCGACACCAATTTCCTGCCAGTCGATCTTCTGGGCACCACCGGCGACGCCGCGCGGGTACGGCTGGCCTCTGGCACAGAGGTAGAGGCGCAAGCGGCCAGGGGCATGCAGGCGGCGGGTGGCACGGTGACCATGGCGGTGCGCCCCGAACACGCCACGCTGGAGCCGCCCGAGGGCGCGATGATGTCCGGGCAGCTGGCCAACGTGGTCTATGTCGGTACGGACACGCACTACCATGTCGAGCTGGCCGAGGGCGGGCGTTTCGTAATCCGCCGCCAGAATTCACCGGGCCAGACGCAGGACTGGCAGGAGGGCCAGCAGGTCGGGTTGGCCTTCGCGCCCGGCGTCGGCCAGGTGCTGAGGGATTGACGCGATGACCGATGTCGCCACTGACTCCGCCCCCGATCTCGGTGTTGCCCGCGCCCGCCGCAGCCGAAACACCCGCGCACTGCTGCTGGCGCCGGCCATGCTGATCCTGCTGGTCGCGGCCACCGGGCCGCTGCTGATCGTGCTGGTCTACTCTTTCCTGACCCCCGGCGACTACGGCGGCGTGGTGTGGGAATTCTCGACCAAGGCGTGGATGAACGTCGTCGTGGAACGCGACTTCTTCTCGGGCGAATTGCAACTTGCGGACGCGCATCTGTCGGTCCTCTGGCGGTCGGTCAAGCTGTCTATCCTGACGATGATCCTCGCCTTCCTCTTCGGGTTTCCCACCGCCTATTTCATCGCCACCCGACCGCGC
>Ga0307954_1000096_pt1 | contig 47572 bp, 51 predicted proteins | sample OrgLakmetagen437_FD_201822 | JGI IMG/M metagenome (GOLD analysis project Ga0307954, IMG submission 201822) | Saline water microbial communities from Organic Lake, Antarctica - #437 | ecosystem: Environmental > Aquatic > Non-marine Saline and Alkaline > Saline | place: Antarctica: Organic Lake... | reverse complement strand
TCCGATTCGCCAATCCAGTGGTTGCCGCTAGCGCCTTCGGGCTGGCCTGGTTGCCCTGCCCCGTCGGGAGTTCCAGGACCAGTCGGGTTTCCGCCAGGGCCAGGGCCAGGGCCAGGGCCAGGGCCAGGGCCAGCGCCAGGGCCACCCATGCTTGGTGCGGGCCCGGGCATGAGCGCTGTTGCGAGCGGCCAGTATTGCTGCATCCGGTATTGATTCTTGGGGAGCATGAAGGCCAGGTCTGAGCCGCAGGAGTTGCCCATTGTCTTTCGGGCAAGGCCCCATCTATGAAGTTGTGCGATAAGTCTGGCTGCCATTAAGCTCGTATCGGCAGGAGGAGAACCCTGGTGCGTTACAGAGCCAGTCATTGGGTACAAAGTACCCCAGCTACCGGCGCACCAAAATAGGGCTTCAAGCGGTTGTTGGCCTGCGACACCGGTTGTAACGGCTTCGGCAGTGCAGGCCATTAAGGCAGCGGGATTAGCGAACAATGCTGTTTCTGGATTAACAAAGAATGAGAGCATGTCATCGCTCCACGTTGGAATCAGTTCCGTTACGTAGAGAAGGTCAAAGGAGCTAAGTGGATTGCATCCAGCAACCAGACCTAGCATTTCACCGACCGGAAATGAAAAATAGTGGGTGTGTCGAAAGTCGCGGTCCTGAAATCCTACCTTGTCAGAATCGCCACTGTAGCCGCCCAATTCTGTATCTGCTCCTAAGGGTAGATTTACACCAAATGTTGGGCTGCAGCCCGGCATTTTTACTGCCTCTACTATTCTGACAGGAAACCAGGCTCCCATTGTTATTCCGGGAAAAGGAGGGTTGCACATACAAAATGCGCTCGTGACGGCCCCATCGGGTAATTCGCCCGGGCCAAAAGCCTGACCGGCAACCTTGATGGGAAAAATGCAATCCCAGCAGATATCGCTCATGATGCGCTCGAAGACGCGCGCACTGCGACAGCTAGTGGATGGCGTGCTGCCGGGAGGCGGCGCCACGCCCGGTGGAGTGGCTTGCGCAAAGCTCTGGTTTGAGACTGAACTCAGCAATATAGCTACCGCCAGGGATAAGAGAAGTTTCACTTAATAATCCTCTTTGCCAAATTCGGTAACTCGAATCATATTTCCATCCTGTTCGAAGCGTGATGGAACTTTTTCGACCTGAAACCTTTCCACGATTGGTGCGTTAGCCATTTTCAGGGGAAATCCTGCAATCGAATTATTAAGTTCCTCGAAGGCCTTCCAGCCGTCCTCCGAAATGTCTAAGTCAGTGATCATCACAATGGGAAGAGTGTTCTTTTGTTTGGCTCTCTGAACCTCCTTTATTGCCCACGCAACCTGCTCCGGCTTTGAACCATCAAATACCAGGCCAATCCTCCGAAATGGCATTATGTCCAACGGATTTACCTTATCGCCCTTTGTTGCAAGGATCTTTCCGGACGGCGTTTTAATGCTTTCGTTCACCGTGAACGTTAAATCCACAACGAATGAAGCGGTCTTTCTGGCAGGTGGTAATCGAGCAAATTTTTGATTATTCCAAAAACGATTTTTTGCCTCAGCCTTCATTTTGTCCGTATCAAGATTTGCCATACGGCGCTTGACGGTATCCATGAAATTTTCTTCGGCGATCTCATAGATAGGGCCTTGTTGGCCTAGTGTCCCCCGCCGCCCGAGTTCGAATTGATCAGCCACCCAATCAACATTCAGCATTCCCTGCACTTTTAATGTAGGGGTGCTGCCATCAAACCGAATGATGGTTGGGACAGAGGAAACACCGTAGTCATTAAATAGATTGGGATCGAGATAGATCAGCGGGGGTTCTTTGGCTTCGGGATCGTGATCGTTCCAGCGTTTAAACAGAAGTTTCATCGTATCTGGGATGGTGTGGTTTTTTTCAGCAAGGCCAATAATGACGCCAAAGGTGTCATCCCTTGCTTTGATGGCTTTCATGGCTTCTTCGAATTCGATGTCCGGCATACCTAGACTCAGGTAAACGACGTATCTCACGTCACCTTGCAGACCGAGTGCCGACTTAGGTTTCAGGTTTTTTCCTAACCCAGCACCCTTTTCGATTTCGGCATTTTCATCACGAGTAAATAGCCAATCCTGTTCGTCAAATTTGAGCCGTTGAAGCTCTTCATCGATTCGGGCATTTGTTTCTGTTGTGATGTCTTGTGCTGCTTGGCGAAGTTTTTCGTTGTCCCCTGGGGCTCGGAGCCGCTCCACCTCTTCTTTGGTAATGTACTGCTCAGGATTTTCGAAAATGTCTTTGTGCCCCTCAAACTGATCAAGCTGAAACTGAGCAGAGAGGGTTGGCGCAATGCCGGCTAGCATCAGCGCCGTGCACAGGGTTGTCAGGACAGTACGCATTGTTTGTTCCAGATATCGGATATTTGAACTAATCCTACCGATGTCTGAGGAACTGTTTGCGCGTCACGATGGTGTTTTTAGGGCAGTTTGTGTTCATTTTAATACAGCCACCAAGGAAGGGATTTCAGACTTGGTGGCTGTTGGTTAATAGATGGGATAGACGCGCCCGATTATCTGGGATGACTCAACGGGTCCCCAGTAACGAGAGTCAAACGATGCCGGCTCGGTGCCCATTGCAAACAGTTGATCGGCACCGATCGTCAGCGTCCGAGTAAGCTCCTCTGCTGACTTGACCTTTTCTTTACCGGCATGGCGAAGTAAACCATTCAGCTGAGGTACTCCGTTAACGGTTGTTTCTTCAGCACCGACGTTTACCTGGTCGCCCGAAACAGCCACGGCTTGTTTGAATGCTACAAGCCCATCCTCCACCGCCGGCTGCATGCCCTTGGCGACGTAAGCGAAGTATTGGCCGCGCTTAATGTCGCGCTGCTTGGTGTCGACAATGACCAGCGTGAACGGAAGGCAGCCATACTCTTGTGAGTCGACACCGAGATAAAACCGGTTGCCAAGGTAGGCGCCTATTAACAGGACGACTGACAATATCGCCGTCGCCTTAACAAGAAATTGCCCCCGACTACTGCTGGACTTGGACATAAAGTTCCCTCGGGGCTGCGCGAACCATCTCAGATCGAAGAACGATAAATCCTTGCTCAGCGAGACTCTCTGCTGTGGCATTGATTTGCCGTCTCATTTCTAACAGGTCGTGGTCATTTTCCTCAGCGTTGATAGCCTCAACCAACGGAGAGGTGTCCAGGATCACGATGTTGTTTGACGGCGCAAATATTCCGGATTGTAAAAGCAAGTAAATAACGGCAATCGCGGTTGCCGCTATAATCGCAATAGTGATTGAATCACCAGTTGTTGGCTTAGCCATAATCATGACCCCTCTTATTTACCCAGCCATTTTCAAGCGATGCTGTTCTTTTGCGTCTTTTTCACTTTGGATAACCGCATCTATCGCATCTTGAAGTGCAAGACCCTGGCGCTGATAGTCCTTGATCGCCTGAACTTCACTATGCTTTGTGGAATACAACAGCTGCTGAAAACGATTCACGATCAGTCGGCCAATACCGGCGCCATTCTCAGTGATGAAGAATATCTCACTGTATTTACCCGCCTGGGTATGAACTGTTTTAAGCAAGTCATATCCCGCCTCGGTTAGCGGCAACTTCTCGTCGCGCCTTACCTGATCAATCGTCTGGCCCTTTTGCTTCAAAAGGTACATGTTGGCACTGTTTTCTACGATTGCGATACCGGTAGGATTGTTATATAAGTCGTTGATACTTTGGGTAATTGTGATCGCTGACCCGCCATATTTACGAAATCTACGATAGCCTGTCTCTATGAAGCCGGCGACCGATCCAGAAGAAAGTAATGACCATGCTTCGTCTATTATCAACAACTTACGTTGATCTCGCTCGCCCAAGTACATTTCTTGCTGTATTTGATAAATTAATTGCAGCAAGACGACCTGCTGGAGCTCAGGTTTCCCTTTTAATTCTTCAAGTTCCAATGTAATAAAGGGATTCTGTTTCATTTCAAGATTGTTCTTTCCATTAAACCAGCGGCCGAACTCACCGGCAGTTGTGAAAGGAAATAACTGATGGCCGACATCTGAAATGCGGAGATCTTCTTCCTCTGTACCCATGTCGATCATTTTCTTGGCGACCATGTCGATCGTTGTATCTTGGCCGTGTTCCAGCCAGAGATCGTTAAGGACTTTTCGTAGGCGGGAGATCTGGAGATCGGACAGCTTTTCATTAGGTGCCGCCATGGCGGTCAACAGTCCGATCAGCATGTTTACTTCTTCGTTATAGTCCTTGACCAAATCGAACGGGTTCAGACAGATATCAGAGTCATCCCCGAACACCATAAATTGGCCGCCAAGTGCATCTGAGAGTTTCTCATACGACCGGCCTACATCGATCACCCATACCCTCTCGCCCATGGAGAGATAGGACACGATTTTTTCGTTGGTCAGAAATGATTTGCCAGCTCCACTCTGTGCCGCTATGACACCATTAAAGTTTGTGTTGGAGTCGAAAAGATCAACCGACATTAACTGACCTGTCCTAGAGACAAACTGCATTGTGGGGGTACCGGTGCCTTTCCAGTCACCAAGGAACGGAATCAGCCTGACGGCATGGCGGGTCGCCATGGTCGTGTACCTGTTTAGTGCTTTCATGGCATGTTGATCAGCACCAAACGGTAATGAGTTGAGAAAGATTGGAAGATGGAAATATTTATCCTCCATCATTTGCATACCAATCGTGCGGTAATAGGTTTTTGCGTTGGAAACATCGTTGTTCGCTTCTTCTTCTGAGTCAGCGAATATGGCAAGTGAGAAATTGAACTGGATAGCTCGATCACCGTCATCAAGCGCATCAAACAGAGCATTAAAACTGTGATACTGAGCGGCCATTTTAGGGACAAATTTCATCATAGGCCCCTGGGCCTGCTTGATGAGCCAGTTCCTTTTGGATGTCATTACTTCCCGCGTACCCTCGCTGTCGGGAAAGTAGATCGAAGCGGTTATCATGAATGAGTTTTTCAAGCCTCTGTTGCCATGTTTCGGGTCGGCAATGTAAGAGGAAGGGATTCCAAGATGAACAAATTCAGGGTATTGCTTTACGCTCAATGTGCGGATGTGTTTTTTTCCGATCCGGAGTCCGGTGGAGGATACCGTCAAGTCATTTTCGATATCGATGAACTGATCTCGAAGCATCTTGCTTTCGTCGTAGACTTTGTCCTCAGCCGTTGATTTCCATGAGGCGTCGTCACCCCAGTTGAGCAGGGTTTGCATAATTCGGACGTATTCCCTGGCCGTTAGTGCTTGCGGGCCTAAGCCAGTCGATTGAAGAGCATTCTGGACTGAGTTTTTTAACTTGTACGCCGCTTTAATTGTCTTCACGGAAGGTGGATTGTCACATGGAATTTTAGCGGTAAGAATCAGTCGATGATCTCGGACCAGTGGGCCATTGTCGTCACCGATCGGGACTTTCGTTCCTTCCCTAAAAAAGGCAGCCCGTTCCATAACAGTTTTAAATAACAGTTCATTGGCATTTGCCCGCATTCCTACCATTTGACGGAGGTTGCGATCGATGTCAGGAGAGGAAATAAGAGTCCACTGCATGAAGGAATTTTTGGGCCAATCCTGGCTAAGGGTACCGATCATTTGATTGAGAGTGGACGGGTTAGCGGCAGTCAGCGGGTTCATTTGCAAAGCAAACCCGATCATCCCGTCTTCCATATAAAAAAGCCCGTACTCTTCTTCATAGGCGAGCTCAGAAAACAGTTTTGCTGCTGACGCATGCTCAACCATTTTTGCGCGATGACCAGATGATGTATTCATGACAACCTCGACTGTGCGGATGTGTTTAACCGCGTATTGCTAGGACTTTAAATAGGAAGGACGACACACGGGGGTGAACAATGCCACCCCGTGTGTCAAGGCGGTGATTTACACGGCCAGACCGGCACCCATGATGCTTTCGATAATGGTTGGGGAATAGAACAGACCGATGCCTGCTGCCGGGCCCATAACGAACGCCATGATGTTCTGTTTGGCGACGCCGAATACGATGCCAACAACGATCATGGTCAATGCAATGATACGTCCGAGGGTTCCCTGGACCCAGCCTTCGAGCGTATCCCAGATAGTGTCAAATTCTGCACCGCCACCGGTACCGGCACCAGCCATGGCAAGGCCAGGCAAGGAAAGCATTGCAACGGGGATGGCGTAACGGCCACCTGTTTTTGCGGCGACGAAACACTTGTACTGGATGTTTTGAAGGGTGGTTTTACCAGTTTGATTCATGTGCATTTTATTGCTCCTAAGGGTTTTAATTACTGCTGGTTTGGGATTGTGATAGCCTGCTTCCAGACTGCGGTTGTGGCTTTTGGGGCCGGTTCAGGTTCGAGGAGTTCAGCCCAAGAGGCATGATCCTGTTCGCACGCTTAGGTGCGGACTTACCGATATTCCAACGTCTGCTTTGGACTTCGGTGTAGACCAGGCCAGGACTATGCAGGTCTCCCTGCTTATCCTCGTAGGTATCGATCCAGACACGCATTACGCGGGCTGGAGTTCGAATCGGTGTCGGACCCGTATGCTGGATATATTGCCCAGCAACACGATGTTGCTGCTGTGTTGGCTGGCCATCCTTGGCGGATCCTGAGGGATGCCGTTGCGCTTCCCTGTCATCAATTTGCGAATCTTCATTTTGGAAATCGGAATTCTTTATTGAATTCGTGTTTTCAGTCGCTTTGTAAACCTCGGTGGCACTCATGCATGTGACGCCCTCGGTGTCGTAGCCTTTACAGGCGTAGTCTCCGTTTCCGACTGAAAAAACGCTGCATCCGGTCATCGTAAGGCAGGCAACTGCTATCGCGATTGGCTTAATCATGATGCTTTACCTCGAAGGAATTGCGCCAACTGATCAAGTTTCTGCGGGGCGCCGGTTACGCTTTGGCGGCTTGGAGAAATGATTGTCGGTACAGATTCAACTTGCATGACGGTAGCCAGGCGCTGACTGTTAGCCAGCGATTTAGAGTCACAATTTTCAGTAACATCGCTGTACTGATTTTTCTGCATCGCTGCATGTCTTTGTTCTTCTGGCATGCACGACAGTGCTTCTGTTGCGCGATAAGAGCGCTCGCCCAGCAAAGGGACAATCAGGTTGTGAAACGTAAATTCATCGCCCAACTCTTCCTGCATCTTGATAACCGAATGACAATATGGGCAGAGGGGATCGACCCACACATAGGCAGTTTTTGGACCACTACCAACAGTAAAAGACAGGAGCTTCTCGGTATTCGGGAAGCCTTGTTTCGTGGTCAATTCAGAGCTCTTATCAGGACCAGACCGGGTGGAGACGGATGACTCTCCAAACGCTTCCTGAGCTTGCTGAACAGAGGTGATAATTGTGTGATCTTCCTGGCGGTCTACCATCCTACCTGGCATCACGAAACGGCCATCTTGTGAAACGATCACGGTTGCGCCGGAAGATGTCTCCCTCATGAATAGAGGGCCTTCGATCGGCAGCTTAACCATCCGCGGTGCGCTTTCGGTTGTGTCGGCTACAGCTGGTGCGCCAACCAATGACGCTGCAAGTGTGCCTGCTGTTAACCACTGTCCTAAACGTGACATCTGTAACCTCATCGTTCTGTTTCAAGTAATGTATCAATCGGTAATTATTTGTACTGACATAACAACTGCATAAAATAAGGGGTTTGTTGCGCAAACAACGCTCCCCATAGAACCTTTAATTGTCAGTGTTTGAAGCTGATTGCCGTGCCGGTATTTAGGATCAGGTCGATCTCTCTCCCGGCGTCTATTTCCAAAATTGGAAAAATCTGGTCAGCCATGTTGAGGTAGTATTCCGCTATCCTTTCCATGGCCGCGCCTGTTCCCTGCATTGCCGCCGACTGCACAGCCTCATCAGAAAGCGCTTGTTGGAATGGCAGAGTGTCCGATGGAGTTGAGCTGATCGTAGGAATGGGTGACGATCCGAACACTTCAGAGGCTGAGCTGAGAAACGCAGCCATGGTCGACTTTGCCAGTAGCTGGCCCGTTTTGGTCACCAGTCGTCCTCGCACACCTGCCTTTCCGTCTTCGCCGACAGCGAAAGATTCAAGACGGGTTTCCATAGCTTTGCCTTCGGAATTTATACAGCTCAACGTCTCAGACCTCAGGTAGGCCCTTTCGCTGCTCATGTCGCCATAGCCTGATATGATCAGAAAGCACTCGCGCAAATCGGCCCGGTACCGATTCGGCAGAATAGATTCGGTCTTAATTCGGACGAGGGCTGGATGAGGATTGCCTTTTGCAGAATTATTAGTTGGTGCATCTAAACCCGTTATTAAGGTGCCACTTACAATGGAGCCTGCAGGTAGATACTGGCCTTCCTCGGTTTTCTCTTCAGCTTGAGCCTTCCGTTCCCGAGTCGCTGAATCCGGCGTACTCTCGATTACTGTCATTGACACTGAAGGACCTGAAGGTTCTGTTCCCTCAATGTCTTGGTCTGACGGCCTGCTACCCGGTGTTTTCCCCGTAGTTCTTGATGGCGGCGCCTGGAAGCGAGAGCTGTCAGCCCAGATATTCTTTTCACCTTGGCGGCGGCCCCTGGACTGATCTGGAACATTGCTGAAATCTATTGGTGCAGCTTGTTGGGTGTCATCGTTGAGCAATGACACTGACTCCCCAAGCTCGCCATCACTATCATTGGCTTTGGCCGTCGACGGAACGGTTCCTCTTTCATCCACCTCGATGCCTTCTTGGTTTAAGGCATCATTTTGGCGACTCAGTCGTTCATTGAGCTTGTCGATCTGACGTTGAGCTTCGCGGGCACTTTCTAGCGCCTTTTGTTCGTTGGATAGCATCTGACTGGCTTTTTGCTCCAAGCTGCCAAGTTGTTTAGCCATGGATTCTTTTGTCCGCTCCATTGACCTTACTCGTGCGCTTAATGCGTCCATGCTTAATTGCCGGCTGTTATCAGCGGTTAGCCGTACGGAACTTGGGGTGACAGCCTCACTTCGCTCGTATTGTTCGCCGCTCAGAAATTGCCAGAGAATAGTCACCAAGACTGCGCAGCCAGTTCCCAGTACAAGTTGCTTCTTTCTTTGGGCAGGCAGACCCGTCCAAAATGACTTCAACTTTTCCATGCTTTACTCCTGGATCAGGCTTGGGCGGCGAATGTCAGGTTCGGCATCTTCAAGGCGTTGAACTGCGATGAAAATCTCTGTTTTCTGGCCTGGCTCCAGAATGGATCGAGGCCATTCTGCTGCTGCCAGAACCCGCCCGCCTGCGCATTGGTGTCCGATTATTTCGATAGGTTGAGGACCATTATTTGTGGCTACCGCCACCTGTATTTCCATGTTGTGTCCTTCTACAACCTGACCTATCTCAAAGGACACGTGTTTTCCGGCATAACAAGAAACATAATCCTCCTGCGAGGGAGTTCTCATGGTGTAGCCTTGAGGGAGATTTTGTAGAGCCAGTGCACGGAAGGCTTGAGTTATAGTGTCGACGTAGGATGTGCGTGTTTCCCACTGCTCAGCGGTTGGATTGGCGTACTTGATCAATTCTTTACCGGCATCAAGCGTGAATCTGATTTCCTGAGGTGGGATTGCTTTGGGAAGCAGCGTAATTGACGCTGCCATGCGCTCATTCCCCTTGGGTGAAATAAACAGCGTAACTGGCTGCTCGGATCCGGTAGCGACGTAAATAATTTCACCTGAGGTGGTGATTTCTGCGTCTGTATTAGTTGTTCGCACTTCCGGGTTTGAGAATGGCGCAACTAATCGATTCGGATGCCCCCTTGAGATCTGGATGATGCGGTTGACGCCGGGCTTCAGGACCGCAACTTCCTGCCTCTCAGTCTGTTGGTTTTCTCGTATCTCTTTTTCGAGTCGGTCAGAAATATCCTTGGTTGCTTGGGAGCCCCTGACGTTTTGGCCATTTCCGCTTTGCAGAGCTGCAACCTGAGATTTCATCTCTTCGATAGCCGCCTCTCGCTCGGATTTTTCGATGCGAGCGTCAGCCTGGGCCTTCTGGGTTGAAGCTTCGTTAATCGGCTTGGTTGCCGGTTGCCTTCTGTGCTCTGTAATGCTGACAGGGACGCCTGGCAGATCTGCGACTGACACAAGCGATTCCTCCTGAGCAATGGCGCCCAGAGAAAAACTTGAGAGCGCTATGATCGCTACTGTAGCGCTAAGGTTTTGAGGTAGATTTCTTTTAAACATGGTTTCAATAACCTCTTAGCGTTTGCGCTCTGGGCTGCCTACATAAACGTTCACGTAGGACATCTGCGGGAGATAGTTGGAGACTTGCACTTCAAATTCGTAGGTCACCTTCTCGGTCGTCTTTGTGTCGCCTCGACCTTCGGTGATTCGGTTGCCAAAAACGACAACACGCTTGCTATCCTCCCAGTAATCCACTGATCTTGGCTCGAAGGAGATCGCAAGGTTCTCTTGCTCAATGGTGTTTACCTGGTCCATCACGCTTTCTTTGACGTCGTGATAGATAGAGGGATGAAGAACGTCCTCTATCGTCTTAACCAAAAACTCAACGGTGCCGGGATGGACGTTGCCAAGCATTTGGGCGACATAGAGGCCATAGCCTTTTTTTGTTGCCTCATTGGCGTCGTTATGAGCAATTTTTGCCGCATCGGTCATACTTGGAGGCAGCACTGTGATAATGGGCGTTTGATTGGAAAGCGAATAAACCGAAACGAGAAGGGCCACAGCCAGTATTGGAAGTGTAATTCTGCCAATAAAATTCTCGAAACGTACCGCTCCCCACTGCTGGTTGAATTTTTTGAGTTCCATCTGAGGCAACCTTATTGTAGATACTGACGTTCATAGGGATTTGGCAAAGTTCTGGCCTCGCTGATCGTGACCCCAAACCAATAAAGCATGTGAATCAGGTACCCATTCGGCTTTATGTTTTTGAATCGACGGACCATTTTCACCGTGAAGTAAGCCAGAATGAGCGACAAAATTATCTGTTCGAGCATGAACCCCATGATGAAAATAAAGAAAAATGAACCAACCTCATCAGAAGTCCACATCAACATAATTGGCGGTTCGTCTACGTGACGCGGTAACGCCAGAGCTTCTTCACTCATACATCTATTCCTTGGCTAGTAGTCAATGGGATAACAATACTGAGTTTTCAGGTGCGTTCGGTGCTAAACGCACACCTAAAAATGGACCTTTGTGGAAGGAGGCAATTTCATCCAGGATTAGGCGTCGCAGGGGGACGACAGAGCGTGTTCAGAAAGAGGTTAGAACGCCTGTTTTGCTATTGAGCGCCAGTAAACTGTGAGGCTCTTTTCGTGAGCCCATCCCGTGCCGGGGTCCGGTTTGTATTTATGGTTGGCTAGGGGCGCCATCGATGACTGATCTGTGTTTTGTTAGCGCCTGACTGCCATCGATGGGAAAGTAGAATTCCATTTGTTGGACAACGTTCGCAGAAACCTCAAATGATCGTTTTATATAAGATAGGTATTTAACTTCGGGAACCTGATTCTTTTTCCCTAACCATTTTTCATACCTGCTTTTGAAGATTAGAGGAGAGGAAAATAAAGCAAATTGATAGGCCTATGCCCCAATAAAGCACGGCGGAGGGGTGTATCGAGAATGGCAACGAAATATAAAACAAAGGCAGAAATATTAACAACATCATCACTTGCAACGCAGCGTGATAAACCACTGGGCTTGCATATCCATAACTAACCTTTTTAACTTCTCGAACGCACATGCCGTGAATAAAGGCAGGAATAAATAGGGGTAACATGTAGGGAACCCACAACTGAATCATGGCTAACCGCTGTACCCCCTGATAGATCGTTATCCACATCACTTGAATGCGACTTTCAATATAAGGCCAAATGGAATTGCCGACATTTTCAAGCCCGACAGACGCTTCCTTTTCCTCGCGTGAAGGGATAATTGTATAAGACGCTGCAACCATGCCCGTCTCTTCGAACAAGGAGGAGAAGCTGCTGTCAGCTTTTTCAACCAGATCGATGAGTGCGTTGTTGCCTAACCAGTCAGCGGTCATTTGTCGTTCACTGGTGATCTGCTGCTCAAGCCAGTCGTTCGGCACCAGAGTGCCAACCAATATGATTTGCAAAAGCCAGATGATCGTCCAAATAAAAAATTTACTTTCGGTCATACGTGAATTTCCTTTAGCCGGTCCTGACGCTCAAAAATGCCTCAAGGCGCATCATTTTCTTTTCTCTATCGGTAAGAAGTTCTTCCAGAAGGCGCTGAGTTTTAATGGGCTGAGTCGGTTGTGAGCGTGGATACACGCCGGCAATTGCGTCGTACTGGCTGGCGAGCAATGGAGGATTTGGATACTCCCACACTTCGCCATGTTTGAACGTTACCGCCCAGAGCGCGAAGTTCGCGCTACGCTGGAAAAGTGCGAAGGTATAGCGTGCTAACACCTCGTGGAGATGGATCTTTCCGTTATGCCAATCCTCCATTCCATCGGCAAATGCCGCGCTTGCATCGGCGATTGCATTTTCAATAAGCGTGGAATGGTTGTCCGTATCCGACGGTATCGTATCCGTTAATAAAGCCGCCAACCGAAGCGGAATGTCGTCGCAACCCGGAAATAAAAGTTTGAGGTTGGTCAGGTCGCCATTGGAACTGGTTTCTTTTAGCGCTTCTTTCAGGATTTTTCTTGCAACGTTTTTCACGTTGGCGTCGAGCTTCATAAGGCACGGTCCTGGATTTCGGCATCCTGGACCCATACCTGGTCGTCGAGTGAAACTTCAATTTCACTGGTAATAATCGGTATTCTTCCTTTGTATATGCGTCCACCAGAAATGGAGGCGATGTACTCCAGGTTTGGCAGATTCCCCAGTAGGCTTGGAGGAAACAATGGAGCCTCGGTTTCTATCAGGCGTTCACCGTATCCCCCGGAAAAGCTCGCTACGTTCTTGTCGCTATCAATAGCGGTTGTGTTTTGTGTGTGCATTATCTGACGAATAATAGTTTCGCCCAGGGGCTCGGTGATGAACTCCTGTGTTTGCCCGTCCTTGGAGCGAAGGCCAATCAGGTTGTTGGCGTTACCGATTACTTGACGGGACTTTGCCTCATCGCCGAGTCGGGCACTAAAGTCGGCAAACGTTTGGCTGGCAATCATTACCTGAAATCCAGCACCCCGGCCTTTGTTCATCAATGAAATCAAGGGTTTGTTTATAACTTCTGCGGCTTCATCCACGATCAGGTTGACTGGCCGGTTATTGACCCCGTAGTTGTACCGGTCGCCGGCCACCGCCGTAAGATCGGCAAGCAGGATCGAACCGATTGCCGAACCTACCGTTGAATCGCTCAAAGAGTCTAAGCCGAGATACACCACTTGGCCGGTATTGATCATTCGTGCTGAGTCCGTAATGGGACGGATATCGTCTGGGTCGTCGGCGTCGGGCGACAGCAGATCTCCCAGCTCTCCGGAGGTCAGCTGGTTCAGGATGGGCTCAAGTGAGGCTACCATTTTGGAAAAGTGCGCCTTGTCATGTTCAAACATTTTGCACAAGCCACCCAGAGGCTGGTTAGGATGGGCCTGCTGAACATGATCACGGTAGTAACGAACCAAAATCTGCGTTTCTGCATCTCCATCTCTTGCCCGCTGCAGCTTGTCCGCCAGAACTATTCGCCAATCGGTTACGTGATCGTCAAAATGGTTCATCAATGCTCTGGTTAGGAGTCGAGCGGGGCCACCTTCGATGTAGGTGCGAAGTCTCTTGAGGTTTGGTCGAACCCCTGTCGCGATCAGACCCTGGACAATGTTATTAATGGCGTTCCATGAGAACTGAGCAAACGGATCGTTATCATTGTCCGATGTAATGAGATCCTTGACCCGACTCGCCAGCTCGGTAGACCGGTTCCAGTTTTTCATGGGATCAATTCGTACGGAGCGTGAAGGAAATGCAGGGTTAAAGTGGACAAATGCTTCTGGCCTTCCGGCTATTTTGCACGCCCGAAAAGCGTTTAACATCAACTCTTTATCACCTTTCGGGTCCACGATGAATACGGATTCTCCGCGCGCAATGGCCTGTGCAAGCACCAGATCAAATAGGCGAGTTTTGCCACTTCCCGTAGTTCCAAATACGATGGTGTGCCCTTTCAAGTGCTCCAGTGGTAAGTGGATTTCTTCCTCTTCTGGCTCCACCCCGTGAATCCATGTTTTGCCTACCATTGGTTTCTTGAACTTCTTTTTGACGGTTTCGCTGATTTCAGATTCCATATCCCGTTTCTGGATTTCATAAACACGCTGTGCGTGTTTTTGGCCCCACTCGAATCCATGCCCAAGCCATAGTGAATCTGTGGGCTTTTTGGGGTTATTCACTTTCTTCATCAGGTCATTAATGTCCATGAAGGACAGCTCTTTTCCGGCAAGGTTGCCCTTAATACGTGAGTGCTTCCATGCAGCAGTAAACTGATGCGAGGCCATAAACAGGCCGAAAGCCGAAATATAGAAAAAAGGCCCTGCAGGCAAACTGCCTAAGTGAGCGATTGAGGCTGAAGCGATGGCACTTCCTGTCCATGAGAGCGCTGAGTACACCTCAAACGTTGGTCGCCATGGCATCTCATAATCCATATTAAAGGCCAAGATCTATCTCCATTTATCTATTCGACTTGAGAAAGACATAGTCCTGATCACCGTTAGGAGGTGCTTTCTCGTTAAACTGATTGTGTTTATAGAGTGCGGTCATAACAGGACTCAGACCTAAATCCGGTCGCACATTTTGGACATACCACTCCGCAGCTTCTGGAGCTGATATCCAATACCCACCAATTTCGCCGTCCTCAATTTTTTTGCCTAAATAATCGGTTAAAACCAGTTCCTTGATTTCAACAATGATCGGATTTTCGCTCGACGCGGACGATGACGGATTTTGTGCCGGAGGTTTGCTTTTTGGTTTTGCCTTCTTTGGTGTTTGAGGCTTTGGTTTTTGAGCTTTCGTTTTAATAGGCTGTTTTTCTGCGTCCGGAGGCGTTTGTGCTTGGGTTTTGTCTTTTGGTGACGATTGCGTTTTTGGTTGTTTCGGATTGCCAGGCGCTTCGCCGCGTTCACTTGACGCAGTCTTTGTCACCGATTTCTTATTTTTGCTGGAAGGCTCCAAGCGCTGCACTGCCTCAGCCCCCTTACCTGCGAGCACGAGGACGTTGACGTTTTTACCGTTGATAGTGCGCTTGTGGGTAGGTTTGTCGGGGAACGTGGGGTTCTGCTTGAGCAGTTCCTTGATGGCTTCGAGCTTGGAGTTTCGATCTTCACCGTAGCAGGCAAGGCCAGCTGGGTATCTCACGATGACTTCATTGCTGACCAGGAATGCATGCTCAGATCGGCCCGGCACAAAGCAGCTTTCGATAATGTCTCGTTGATCATCCGACAGATCGTCCATCCACGACGATACTTCTTCAGGGGGCGGGTCGGCTTGTCCTGACTTTTGCGCTAAGGCTTTTAAGTCTGCTTCTTCTGGCACCGGCAGTGAGGGTGCCTCCAAAGGCGCTTGAGATGGCGTTTTGGCATCCGGCAGCCCCGCGGTGTCTGTATCATGGGAGCAAGGCTCTGCAGGTGTGTCTGGCATTACAGGCCGAGATTCACCGTCTGATTGGGCCAGTTTTTCATCATGTCGCTTCAGGGCCCGATCATTACGGTCTTCTGCTAACTTCTTGTCGCGTTTTTCGTTTAGGGCTTCCCGGGCCTTAATAGCGCCAACGCCAACATGGACATCCACCGGTGCCGGGTGTGGGCCATCGAATAGGATGTCCAGGGCGGTCAGCTCGACGGCCTTGAACTGATAAACTTTCTTCTTAGAGCACTGCTTTTCGGGGGCTACCGGGAGGTAATAACTTTCCTCGCCATCCGAGGTGATTTGTTTCTTGATAATGTCAAAGTCGGAGAGAGACTCAGCGACACTGTTCTGGCTTCGCGGAATACCGGACACACCATCGGCAAGAAGCAGATCTATAATCTGGGGTACAGCCTGGTCCCAGTTGAGGTAAACGCCGCTGCCGGTCACCCATAACGGCTGGTTCTCCTGGTTTGCTTGCCACGTTCCCTGATCAATGAGGCGCTTCATAGCGTCGACAAGATATTTCGCTACAGGAACGCCCAGAGCAGAATCGCTGTCCCCGACACGCTGTCCTTTAGTGTCTCTTTGAACACTACGTTGATCCGCTGCCATTACGAGCTCGTGCACCACCCTGGCTTGCCCGCTAGGTACCTGGCCGGCAATGGTTTCGTGCATCACTGCAATGATTCTCGGGTCCGCCTCATTCAGGTAGGACAATACCTGGCGTGGAATTACCCGCATGGTTAGTAGATGTCCGAAGCGCTCGTGAACCTTGTGTTCGCGACCACTACGCCAGCTTATAAAGTAACGATCCAGTTTTTCTTCTTCAATCCATTCAGTTAACAGACCACCATAAACATCCCAGACCTTCCGGCCTGTCTCATCGGCTACAACAACGTCGTAAGCTGTTTTTCCGATGTCATGACAAAGGCCAGCTACTGCAACAGCCAGCCGCCACCGTGGCTCCAGAATTTTCCGACGCTCGCCGGACTCGTGCCCATCAATGATCCGGCCATGAAATCCCCGGGTAGACCACAGAGCGACCTCCAGGCCGTGGCGTAGCATGCCGCCGGCGCCCCGATGATGATGAGCCTTGGAGGCAGGGAGCAAGTGAACAAACGATGCGTACGATAGCAACAGCGGATCGACAAGCACTTTATTTTGCTGTGGAGTCAGCGCCAACTCATGCTTGAGTTGCCTTATCAGGCTCTTTTGCGTATTCAGCAGCGCCTCAGGAGATGCTGCCGGCAGCCCTTGGGTAAATGGAGGATATCGAGGAATGTCACCCATTGGTTCAAGACCGCCTGGCTCAAAGCGCAGGTTGGACCTTCCTCGGTGACGTTGATTCTTTGTGTTCGGCGAGCGACCGAATAGCGCTTTGATCCAGTTCATGCCCGCAGTTTAGGGATTTATGGTGTTCACGGTTCGCCGAACTCGCGTACTTTTCTGTGGGTTTATGTTGATCGCAATAAACTCCCGATTTTCCGTGTCCGTTGTGCGCTTTAGTGGTTTCGGTTTTCCGTATTGTTGAGACACGATTAAGTTATCAGGAGATTACTTGAATGCCCTTTTCTGCTATTCGTCCACTATTGGCCATAACCGCCACAGGGCTTGTGATCAGCATCGCCGGATGTGCATCAAAACCTGAGCCGATGCCCGAGCCGGAGTTGCCGGACAAATCAGGGGCGATGAATGTTGGCGTAAATTACATAAAGCCCACGTCCGATATCGTCATCATTACTCCCGGCTATCGGCATGTAGTGCTTCCTGATGGTGCTCAGGTTGCCTACCGGCCGGGGTGGGAAGATGAAGCCATGGCTGTTGTTGCTGAATCTTTGAAGCAAAGTTCTGATTCTGTTTCCGACGACAAACCACAAACTAAGCGAAAAACGATTGGCCGCTCTTCGGCTAACGTATCTTCCAGCGACTCTACCGCACGTTCATTAGATGACCTTCCGACGGCTGAAGAATCTAGCGACCCCATTTACAGCGCCTGGCGCAAGCTCTGTGGTATGAGCCCTGAAACACTCACGGACGAAGAACTGCAGATCGTCCTCAATGAGGATATGCCCTCGGAACTTGAAGGGTTGTGCAGCGAAGGCCGTCAGTGGCTCGCGGAATTGAAGTAACTATACCAACATGCACTGGGGAGGTTCCGACCAAATTGCCGCGCCGGGATCTCCTGTGATTATCGATACCTGGTTCGTGCCTAACTCCCCCCACCCTTTTAACTCCCCTTGTGTTTCCCTAGCGTTTTCTTGTATGGCCGCCCTGAACGGAGCGGATACCGCCTAATGATCGGCTTAGTAAGAGGTTGCAGGCCCGGCAGTGGTGGGCTTTACTAAGTGCATGTTGGTATAGTTGTCGTATCACGACTCTGGAGTGCCCATGCCTTATTCACCGGCCCAGCTAAAAACCATCCAATCCATCGTTTCGATCGTTGATCAACTCGAGCAGCACAGCGCTGACCTGAAACAGGCCCTTAGTCAGAGTGCCGTTCTATCCTGCCGGTGCTTCTCGCTGCCACGGACCAGGCGTGAGGACGAATCGCTTCCCGTTGACCGGATAACGCCCGAGCCGCTTCGCGGCAGCGAGTCCTTCACCCGGACGCTCCACGCGCTGACCGACTGGTACGGTGAGCCGGAGTACAGCACGAAGATTGTGAACCGAACTCCTGGCGCCCTGGCGGTCACCAACATCGACGAGCCCGAGATCCTGCACCTGGTGGCCACGATCAATCGACTCAAGGCATCCATTGAGGATCTGGTACCGGATCTGGGCAGCCGTGATGACCGATTTGATCTGCTGCATACTCACTTCCGGTGGCTGATCCTGAACCAGCTCACCCGTCGCCTGCAGGTAATGCCCTCCTCTCCCCCGCTCCAGTCCTGCACTTTCACCTGGGGCATCAAGACGGAGATCAAGAAGGTGACGGTGGACGATGTATGCCGGCGGCTGGAATCACTTCGTCGACGCCCTCGGCCAACGGGCGATGAGGTGCCGTGGGACGTAAAGATCGATCGCGAGATAACCGCCCTCCAGTCTCTGCAGCACACCTCCGAGCTGCGGTGGCGACGCCCGCTTCGTGTCAGGCCGATGGCCAACCTGCGCTTCTACTCCATTGACGATGAGCCGCCAGAAACCTACTTGCGGGAGGCGCACACTCCGATTCTGATCCTCAATCCGACCCGACGGGTGAACATAGGAACCTTGAAGCCTTACAGTGTCGAGGCTGGACTCAGGAGGGAAAGGGTGAAGGATCGGGGCACCTATGAGCGGGTCAGCGATCTGATGCCTGTTTATCTCAGAAAAGGCGGGGCAGCCTGAAGCAGGCATAAAAAGTGAATTTTGTTTGCAGTCACCAATCGATTGAACAGCGAGGCCGCCTCGTTCAAAACTACCTTACCCGGCCGGCAACTCACCCTCGATATCAAATGCCCTTAGCTCGGAGCCTCCCGTGAGAACGTCGAAAAACCCATAAAGCTCGCGCATGGTATCGGGGTTGGCTTGAAAGTCTGGCTTGAGCATTTCCAGAACACTGGTTATCCGGGCTATGTCCTGTTGGTGGCTACCTACGCCGCCATTAGTGACGGATACAGCAAGATTGCTCGAAAGGCTTGCGATCTCCACCCACTGACCCAGTGTTCCATAGACTCCAACCCGGTGAAGATGCTCTTTGACGAACGGCATGGACCCTAATCGCCCTAGCTCTGAAGTGCTTTTCAACAACCGAGTTATTCTCTTCGCGCAATGGGCCACTAAAAACAGCTTCGAGGCCGCTTCATCGTTTTCGTTGAAATCCCTCTCAGCAGCGCCAGTCGTTTGCTTAGAGGGCGCTATGCCCATGAGTTTGTAGTAATCGTCTAGGGGGCCCTTAATGTTCTCAGGATTCATCTTTGAAAAGCTCTTTGGTGGGTTTAGGTAGGCGATCAAACAGAGCCGCAGCGTCTTTGAGGGCCTGAAGGGAGATTGGGCGACCATACAGCAGCTCATCGTCTGATCCACTCTGGCGCTCCGACGACTTGGACAGATCGCCGATACCGCGCAACTCCATGTCTTTTTCGGTCAACTCAAACCCGTCACTGATGTCCACCAGGGCTTGCAACCGCGCCTGAGCATTTTCAGACACGGCGCTGGGCAGATACAGATCAAAGTATCCCTTGCCGCCAGCTCGCGCCACACGGCCCCGGATCTGATGAAGGGAAGTCAGTCCCATTCTCTCCGGGTGAATCACCACGCAGCGACGCAATTTCGGCAGATCGATGCCTACCTCCACCACGCTGGTTGCCACCAGTATGTCGGCCTGGTCATTGCGAAGGGCATCGATGGCGCTCAATTTCTCTTCGTCGGTTCTACCGCCATCAATCGAGCGTATGCGCCCGGGAAACAGCGACTCAAACATCTGGGACGCGCTTTCCACATTCTGGCGCTGAACCCGGCGCGATCTCTCTTCCTCGCTCAGTCCTTCCATGCCCGGCCCGTCTACTGACCCGTCACGGGTTGGATACACCACCAGCACCTGCCCGCCCGCTTGAACGGTGTCACGGATTGCGGCCATGAGATCCTTGCGGACATCGCCGGAATCGTTCAGGCGGTCTCTGATACGGGTTTCGATCGTTTTCTTGACGTGATCGCCCTGAAGGCGGCTCACGGTCCAAGCGCCGTACTTGATCAGGGCCATGCTCCGCGGAATACAGGTCGCGGTCGCTTCAATCAGGTGTTCGTCGCCCTGCCTTAACAGCCCCGTGCGCTGGCCTACCGAATACTTTTGCTGCTCATCGACAATCACCAAATCCTGAACCCCGAGATCCTGGTTCAACAGAGCTGTGGTACCTACAATCAGCTCGTAAACCTGAAGCACATCCGCCGGCGGCTTGCTGTCGCCGGTAACCAGCAGAGATCGAATCTCAGGCCACCAGTCAAAGATGACATCCAGTGTTTGTCGGGCCAGTGGTGCCGTCGGGGACAGGATCGCAACCCGGCCCCCAGCACTGATCACTGAGGCAGCTACCGTCGCAAACACCGCAGTCTTGCCGCTACCGACATCGCCGGAGATCAAGTGACGCATGGGGCGGCTACCGCAGGCCAGGTCAACCATTTTCTGTACCGCTGCCATCTGGCCATCATCCAGGGTGAAAGGGAGTTCCTTAACGACGGTAGCCACCATTTCGGGTGTGACTGAAAGCCGGCGACTCCGCTCTGGCAGATCAGCTTCCTTGGCCTGGGCCAGCCGAACCAGGGCTGCCAGTTTTTCCAGTATGGATTGGGCTTTTTCACCTTGAGCGATAGCTTTGGGCTGATGGGCACGATGGATCAGGCGCTCAATAGTAACGCCGGCAGGAAGCCCGCAAGCGATCATGGCACCCAGGGTGTCGGTAGTGCGTGATAGCTCACCGTCGAGAAAGGATGCTGCCTTCACAGCGGCTTCCGGCAACCATTTCGTCACCACGTCCCGTACCCTTTCAGGGCGGATAACCCGAGCCTTTCCGGGATACTTCGGGCGCAGCTGGCCAACATCCTCCGCCAAAACAAGCTCCGGAGAGCTGATCCAGGGCGAATCGTCGAAACGCTTCATCACGCCGAGTATTGCGGTGGTCTGACCGGGCTGAAAGCCAATGCCCCGGGTATCGCCGAAAAAGGTGGCGCGAATAAGACCACCGGTATTGTCCGTTAGAGTGATGGTTTGCCGTGGAGTGCCCCGGAAATTGGGCTGGGCGAGCGGCTGGAGCGTACCGCGGACAAAAATGGGGGCGCCATCGGGAATTCCGCCAAGTCTGGAGAAATCCTCAATGGGTGAGGTTAGATCGTCCCACCCGGACGGCAGAAGCAACGCAGTCTGCCAAGGCTCTTGCGGCCCCAGTGCGGTCACTTTGCCGATCGGGTTTTTGGCCTTCTTTTCCTTGGGCTGTCCCATTTTCCGTACTCATCGATTGGTCTTTATCCTATCGTACCTCCGTTTTTCCAAGTGCAAGGGCTCAGGCGGTGCAGCTATATTTAGTCGGAGCTCTTCCCTTAATCACTTTTCCCGTCTTGTAATCCACAATCTGTGCGGGCAGTAGATTCGCCTCGTAAACCCAATCAGAGCCCTGGTTAGTGAGAAGATAGTTTTGCCTGTGGCAATCCGAACCCTCGCTGGTTTTTAAGGTAGTCGCGGCCCTGCAGCTTGCTTTGTCGACCGACTCGGTCAAACGACATCGAACAGATGTGCCGCGGGTTTTGTTTATGAGCGACTGCTCTTGCAGGTACCTCTCCAAGTGCTTTCCAGCCGACGCGACTGCTTTCTCACTCTCGACGCTGCGAAGATTACCTTGCCTGCTCGACAAGACCGGATGGGCCTGATGAATTTGATCCATGGACAGTTCGTTTGCCACTTCCCAGCCGTTCTTACCCATAACAAACTGGAGCTTGATCAGCACGGTCTGGTTGTCGGTATTGTGGGTCTCAAGACCGATATAAGCAGTATCGGGGTTGCCAGAGCCATTGCTGTAAAGCGTTGTCCCAAAGGGTTGGTCTACCGTGAGATCTGCATGTTTCTGCGTGGCATATTCTTTCGCCAAAAGCCTCAGCGTATCAAAGCTTCTGTAGTGCTTATCCAACTTGCCATCCACCAGTTTAATGTCACTGAAAGTGGCGAAGCCTTTTCCTTGAAGCTCTGTTTGATGCGCCTCAACCGTTAAGCCTATGTTGAAGGGAATGCCCAGCTTTTCTGGGTCACCAAACGTAAGCTCCAGGTTATAGTTGCTTGTCAGAGAGGTGGTGTCGGGAATATTCTGACCATCGAGCTTTTGTTTCAGGCGTAGGTGCGGCGAACTTCCCGCGCCGGTAGCTGGAGATCTGAACGTTTTCCCACCCAGCTTTTCGTCGAACAGCACGACCTCCACTGAAAGGTCTGCGAAGAATTCCGAGCCTTGCCGCAGCTTCAATGTCCCACCACTGAGAATTGCTTGTTCCATGGAAAACTGGCTGCCACGGATCTGGCCAGTCACGGGCTGGTCAGTGCGGGTTAGCGCAGGTGAACCCTGTGCTTCCGGAAGGGGCGCTGTCGCTGTTGTGGAGGTCCGGGTTGACTCGGACTCATCACTACATCCTGAAGTGATCAGGATGGTAAAAAACATCGTGGCCATGCTTAGGCGTTTAAAGGGCTTCCTTTCCATAGTAATTATCTCGTAACGGAGGGCTGATAAAATTTCTAAAGCCAGCGTGAGACTTATCCACAGGCCGACTTATCCACAGAGTCTTTGGACAAAGTTGTTGATAAACGAGGGGCCATAAGATGGTTTTATCGTTTTTTCATATATTTAGTTTAAATGGTCAGTTTTTAGCCAACTACTGAGCCAATAGGCCGCCCTGGAAGAGGGGCCCAAAGCAGACATCATGATGTGCCCCAGCGGAGTAATTGTCGTTGTCTCGCGGGCATCAACAGTGAGGGTTGGATTATTGCTAATCAGCGCCCACTCCATCCGAAAAGCGTATTCGGCGAGAGCATACCAACCCAATTTGGCAAGGTACTTTTCTTCATTGTTCAAGCGAGGACGATACAGCCCCTCAGCAACCAGCAAAACACGAGTCATGCTGGTGACAGCACGAGTATTGCGTCCTTCTAACGCCATCAAAGCCAAACTCAGAACATCATTCGTATCGAGGCTAGCAAGCCAGTATCCGAGGTTTGGCATTGCGGATTGCTGATCCAGAGACTTTTGCAGTCGCTCAACTACGCCTTTACGATTGTTCACGTTTCCTCCTGCAATGATTTCGTTCATTTGATGGTGCCATACCGTAATGGTAGTTATTGACTTAAAACCTGCATTTTTACGGGAGGGTTTTACGCGCTATTAAATTACTCAGACTGATAAGAGGCATACTCTCTTAATTTCTGTAGATTGGCCTCCATCTGCTCTGTCCAGGTGCCAACCAGCTCAGTGCGCCCGTTTTCAACAGAGTACACAACGAGCACTTGCAATCGGCTCCCCTGACCCGCTCCTTTAGCCACTGCTTCAGAAAGGGGTGACAGCGGGGAGATGGCTTCTGTTACTCGATAGCTATGGCCGGGTTCGACTGGTGATCCTGCAAACTTGAGGCGAATCTGGGTTGATCCCTTCACATCGGGATCAATGGTGCTCCAGGCATGAACATCGATATCCATGGCTCGAATGGTCATGTCTGATTTATTGTTTAAAGTGACCGCAAACTCCGGAGCCAGATACCCAAATTCATCCTTATTTCTTACGAACTCAGGCTTCAACAAATCCAATTGATCCCGAAATGCCTGAACCCGAATAGCTTGCGCTTTTGCTTCTTCAAAGGACGGTAAGCGGGCCTGCGCTTTCTTTTTCCGATCAAGCCGGTACTCATGTTCTAACGGCTCTGCTTTTTCTCTTAACGCGCTAACGGTCATTCCGTCTATTTTGAGCAAGGCTTCATTTCGCAACGTGTTCATCATGTGAAAAACTGTTTCAGTGTCGCCCTCTGCGTATGCTTCATCCATCTGACTGTTGGATAGCTGATTGCCTACCACCAAAGCGATATCCTTGATGATTGATCTGGCTGCGCTGTCACCGTGCTCCAGCCGAACTTGTTCAAGAAATTCGGTAAGCTCGCCCTGACTGCCAGTACCAATTCTGAAGCTGTCTACAGGTTCCGAGTAAGCGTTCATCGCTGAAGCGGTAAGCGCTAAAAATGCGTATATTCTTAAATTCATGATTGATCCTAATAAGCTGCAACAACTCTAAGTTGAAGGCGATCGCGGCCGCGAAACCGGTTGTTTTCGATTGCGAAGCATAGATTGACGACCTGCCCTTTCTGAACCGGCGCAGGCCCGAGACGGCCATCAGCCCTGCACTCCCTTCCATTGAACCAGATTGCCTGGTGTATGCTCCCCTGAGCCTCAAGGGTAAGGGCCAAGTGGGTTCCGTCCCCTCTTCCTTTCACATCAAGCAACCTGAATTCGCCTTCCCATACTGGCTGTTCGAATTCCCGGCCGAATGGTGCAAGCTCAGCTTCCAGCTGCCAGACATCCTGCAGCACCGGCGTTGCCAGATTGCCATCGGTATAAATGACCGGTGCAAGTGCCATCTCACCTTTTTGGGCCTGAATCTCTACGGCCTCATTCCATGCCTCAATTAATTGAGGCATATTTTCTTTCTCAATCGTCAGGCCCCCAGCTCCCTCATGTCCGCCAGCCTTTAAAAACAACTGCGGATGTATTTGTGCGATGCGATCAAAGGCCTGCTTGACGTTAAATCCAGGCACACCGCGAGCGGACCCCGTAACACGGTTATCACTTTCGAACACTGGTGAAAGGCATACTGTCGGGCGACCAAAAGCTTCAACCACACGAGATGCGACGATCCCATGGACCCCTGGGTGACCATTCTCCAACCACAAAGCCAGCCCGGTGTAACCATTGGCCAGAGCCTGGTCAGCAATCTGCATTGCGTGTTGTTTGAGGTCTCTCTCTATTTCTTTTCGTTTCTCATTTTCGGAATCGAGCGTCTGCCACCACTGACGGGCTTCTGTGACTGATTCAGAGAGCAGGAACTGGACGCCAGCCATCGCTTCATCCAGGCGGCCTCTTGCATTGATTCTCGGCCCGATACCGAACCCAATATCCTGCTCTGTAAGGGAGAGCCCTTCCTTGTTGAGCTCGTCAAAGGCTATTTTCCAGGCCGGTCGTTTCTGGGCATTGATAAGTTTTAGGCCAAACCGGACAACCGCCCTGTTGTTGGTGCTTCGAGCCATAGAAACACAGTCTGCTATCGTGCCAATCGCCACAAAGTCCAGCAGCTCGGAGGGTCTGGCATGCCCTGGGATCAGGTGACCATAATCCTCAAGAGTTCTGATGGTCTGCACCAGTAACAGCCATGCCACCATGCATCCGGCAATAAGAGGGTCCGGATAACCGCAATCTTCGCGGGTAGGGTTGAGTACCGCCAGCGCGGATTGAGGAATCCCGGTCACCGGTATTTCGTGATGATCGGTCACGATCGTGTCAACGCCGCGGTCGCGGAGAAATCGTATCCGATCCTCGTCGGCACTTCCGTTATCCGCTGTTATGATCAGATCGATTGGATGGGGATGAGAGGTTATCCGCTCAGCGACTGATTGGGACAACCCGTAACCTTCCTTCAATCGGTGCCCTATAAACGAGTGTATAAGCGTCGGATTATGCCCACAGCATTCAATAAGCCCCTTCTTTAACACTGCATGACTGGTTACTCCATCAACGTCGTGATCGGTTTCAAGACCGATATGCTCATTCGTCATGACCGCCATCGACAACCGTTCAGCTGCGGCGTGAATATCGGTAAGAGTCGCCGGGTCATCAAGATCTGCTAAAGAAGGAGCTGCCTGGCTTTTGGCGCTTTGAGCTTTCGGGCTGACGGATCTTGCAGCGATTACCCGTGCCGCCAGCTCAGAAAACCCTTCGTTTTCGGCTGCCAAGAGCATGTCGCCGTTAATCGTCCGACGGATCACAATGGGTGATGGACGGGTGATCTGGTTAGGTTCCTGAGTGATCATTTTACTGCCTCGATAGGTTTGGCTTCTTTGCAATTATCCATCTAGTTTCGAAACTGCAACGTTATTCGGGCGCAGATGCCCCGCCTATCGGCAACGACGTCAGGATGGCGGTAATCATGACGTGATCTTCACCTGTTTCTTCTCAGCAACGACGACTCGAGCCTGCTCGATGGTCTGCAGTACACTCTCGATTTCGTGGTTAATTTCGGATGCAAAAAAGCGCAATACACGCCACCCTGCCAGCATAAGAAGCCTGTCTTTCTGACGGTCTCTCTTGAAATTTTTGATATTTTTGCCATGAAATTCCCAGCCATCCACCTCCAGGCCTAGCTTCATATCCTTGAAGCTTATATCCAGGACATACCTTCTTCCGGGCACGGCGCCTCCCAGCTCCCAGCAAAGGTCTTTTGATTTAATTAGCTCAGGGTATTGATGGACCAACGCTCTCCAGAGCTTTTGCTGTGGCGTCGCCCCCTCAATGGGGCATATCTCTGGAGGAGATGCTGGCGTTTTTTTTGCAGAGGTTGCTTTTTTGGAGGTGCTGGGGCGCCTGGCTTTTTGCAGCGTTCGCATCTCTTGTGCTTGAGACTCGTTTATCAGCTTTTTCTGCTGAGCCTCGGAAATAGATAAGCGTAAGGCCATAAAGGCATCCTCCTGAATAGAAGGATGCCCGTTTTTGTCGACCTGTTAGTACTTAACGCCGATCATTTTTGAGGTGTTTGTTTCATAATCGAAGGGCGTGAGTGGCCTGACGATCGTTGCACTGCGTAGCGGATAACTCCAGCAACCAGAATGATCGAGGCTGAATGAGCTTGGCAAATTTTTACTTTGGAGCATGATAAAGCTGCGATAGTCCTTTGCAATTTCTGAATGCCTAAGCCCGGACAGTCTATTCGCGATTTTCCTTGTGCTGTCCTCTTTGGGCACATGGTTGTCGCATCTCTGCGCCGCAATCACACCCGCCTTTGCGTCCTGGGTTAACGCCGCCAGATCTCGGCTAATGGCATGCTTACGGATTAACTTTTCCCCAATGCTACTGGCAGTAAGATAATAGACCGTCGCCATGCCATTGTTGCCCTCGTGAAAATAGTAGTGGGCCTGAAGCACGTGACTCATGAGACTTTCTTTGGTGTTAGCCGCTTCGCGAGACCAAATGATCTCATCGTAGATGTCGTCGGCGTCCAGGTTCTGGATGTGGAGATCACGGCTTGTGCCTTGGGATGGCAAGCGAAACGGAAGGTCATCGTAAATCGTGCTGATGCGCTCATCGACAGCCATAGCAAGCAGCAGTTGAGCTGTTGCATTGCCGTCGTTCGCTGCACGATCCACGATATCTGCAGCTCGTGTGCGGTCAAAGTCCCATGCAGACGCTGGACTGGTGCTTACGATGGTCGCCATGAAAAGGCTTGCACCGATTGCTTTGATGTATCGTTGAATAGTCATGCTTTTTGCCTATGCTGTGTCCTATTCGGCGTGGACCTGCGCGTATCGTTGTGAATTCTACCTTATCCATGATATCCCCGATCTAAGAAGAAATATTTATTACGCTGCGTGTTGCATCTTCGAGATTGCTTGAGCCTTGATTTGATAAATCCTGGCTTTACTTAATCCCATGTCCCGGGAGATCTCTTCTGCAGTGATGACCTCTTCGCGTCCGTTTAACCCATACAATCTCTGGATTATCATTCGCTCGCGTTCGGTCAAAGCACTGACTGCGATAGCAACCTCCTTTTTCCGGTTTATAGCCACAAACTGCCGGTTTGGGCCCGGGACAATACTGGCGGCATAACCTTCTTCAGTATCAGGCTTCCTGACCTCACTATGAGTGTCTGACAAGGACGATATTAATTTTTGTTGCTCAAAGTCGTATTCATACGCCTTTTTTAATTCAGACTGGATCCATTTGTAGGCGAATGTCATGAATTCGGCTTTGCTTGAATCGTACATCTCCGCGGCCTTGATCAAGGCGATGAAGGCCTGAGAAACCCAGTCTTCTTCCCCGCCAACCCGAGACTGAAACTGATTGGCCAACTTGAAGGCCAGGCGATGATATTTTGATACCAACTCATTCACTGCATTGCGCCACCGGTTATAAGTAGTCTTGATGGTTGCTTTCTCGCCAGCCGGCCAGCAAGCCATGATGGCGTGCGCTAATCGAGGAGACAGCGCGAACTCATCAATTGCACTCAGTAAGAGATCACTTCGTCCGTGCTGTGCCCAGTCAATCGCGCCTTCAAGTGCGGCCATTGCCTGATTGCGCTGCTCATCATCCCAGTCCATAAAGTGGCGAAACACTCTACGGGCTTGAGTCGGTCGCCGAGGAGCAAGGCTTTCAATGGCCGGTTTCCAGACATCAGGCTTGGCACTGGCTACCCGAAACAGATCGAGAAGGCATTTGCTCACCTCTACTGCCAGCCCCTTATCCCTGGTTGTCTCTTTTACGGTTTCTATGGATGGCCCGACAATTTCCGGGCATTGGATCGGCGGCTTCGCGAGAGGCCGGTTTACGCTGTGCATTACATTTATGTCAATTCTCCAAATTTGTTTCACTACAACCAATCTCCCATGGACCGCTCAAGCTGCAAATAACAAACCGCGAGTGTGTTGTGGGTTCATCAATTGGCCGGCCTTGTTCTGATAGACTCAGGCGCTCAATACATTGGTCTTTGCTGGTTGATTAATAATTCTCTGCATCGGAGGTAAGGCGTCTAACAGTTGGCGACCATATCGCTTGGTCATAACGCGCTTGTCCAAAATGGTTACCCGCCCAAAATCGTCTTCTGATCGAATAAGCCTGCCAACGGCCTGGATGAGTTTCAGCGAAGCATCCGGCACCGTGATCTCCATAAATGGGTTCATTCCTTTGCTCTCTAGCCACTCCGCCCGGGCCGATTCAACCGGCGAGTCCGGTACCGCAAACGGCAGCTTTGCGATAACAACATGCGTGCACAGTTCCCCGGGGAGGTCGACACCCTCGGAAAACGATGCCAACCCAAAGATCAGGCTGCCTTTTCCCGTTTTGATCCGGCGATGGTGCTCCTCAATGATCTCGTGCTTGGGAAGTTCATTTTGGGTAAGACACATAGATTTCAGAGGCTCGGGTAGAGCCTGAGCGACCTTGCGCATTTGCCATCCACTTGCGAAAAGAACCAGAGTTCCTGCGTTGTGGCTGACACAGTTGGCGATGTAGTCAACGATTTCTGCGGTATGTCCCTCTTGATCGGAAGGTTCTGTATTCATTTTTGGCACTTCAATTACACCGACTTGAGAATAATTGAATGGGCTGGCCAGGCGGAGATAGACCGTGCCATCGTCATCTCTCAGCCCTGCTGATCGTTGGAACCTGCGAAAGCTATTAAGCGCAGTGATTGTCGCTGAAGTCAGAATAACCCCGTAGGCCTCCTCCCAGAGCATGGACCTGAGCATTCCAGCTGCTGTAATAGCAGAGACAGCTACATCAATCTCCCCATCGTCCCGGGTGACCCAGCGAGCCATTGGCGGGGGTCCTTCCGGATCCTGTCCTGACCACATATCCCAGGTTTCAGCGAGGGCGGTTATTCGCTCAACACCATTACCCATATCCTGCACGATTCGATCGACGGCGCTGTTTGAAATCTCTCCATCCTTGAGGGCTTTTTTCAACAGCGAGTGAAGCTCACTGGCGCCCTGAGTCACTTTGCTTGTATGTCTTGCGATTTCTTTGCCTCGCTCAACAAATACCTCAGGCGTTATTCCTTTCTCGAACCGCCATACCTGAGCATCCCCTTCCCTGCGGAACTTGCTGGGTTTGGACTCTGGAAATTCCTGCTCAATAGCTCGGCGAATGCTTCCCATGGCCTCTTTCGCCTGATTCCCGGCATCCTTTATTATTCGAGCCTGCTCTCTGGCGGCCGTTGTCCGTAGCACGCCAGCTGCTCTGTCGGCTGCTTTTCCGAGTGACTCCAGAGTTTTAACGCCACCTTTTATTCGCGTGTGATAGGCAAAGTGGCCAATGGCTTTGTCCGGGAGGTGGTGCGCTTCATCGAACACGTAAATGACATCTTCCGGCTTAGGCAGAATGACGCCTCCACCCATAGTGAGATCCGCCATGACCAGATCGTGATTGGCAATCACGACATCGACTTCTTTCAGTCCCTGACGTGCCTTGTAGAAAGGGCAATTATGCACCCATGGACACTGGCGCCCTGAGCAACCGCTATTACTGGTTGTTAGCATGCTCTGTAGATCGGGCTTTACCTCGGACGCCCATTCATCGAAATCACCAGACCAGCGACAGTCATCAAGCATGGCTTCCATCTTGGCCACAAGCTCTAGATCCCCGTCTGCGGGAGGTCTCTCCCACGATGCGGTTGCCTCATGCTCATTGCCAAAATCCAACGCTACCTGATCTTGATTGGTACCGCTGAGTTGGGCGATGTTTCTTGGGCAGGCGTACCGACGACGCCCTTTCGCGATCTGGTAACTAAACTCCAGCCCCGCAGTTTTGGCAACCATGGGGAGATCCTTGGTGATCAGCTGCTCCTGCAGAGCTACTGTCGCCGTCGAGATGACCAATGTTTTTTTCAGATCCTGAGCCACTGGAATGGCCCCCAGCATATACCCGATACTTTTGCCGGTACCGGTCTGACCCTCTATGACCGCTATCCGGAGTCCATTCTGGAAGTCCGGGGCGAGGGTATTCGCAATTTCGGCGATCATTTGCTTCTGGGCCGCTCGATGACGAAATCCGGGGATATTTTTTGCCATCGTTTTGTAGGCTTCGCTGATGACAGATTTGGCTTGTTCAGATGGCATCTCGCCCTCCTGATTTATGTTTTCTACAATCAGTCTACGGACGATTTTCTATCAGCAACCCCCAATCGAGAGTGGATTTTCGGCTATTTGTTGAGCAGATTTGGCGCAGCGTCGAAGTGAGACGAGGAGGTGTTCATGGCGCCCATTCAGGCTCCTCCGTCAGCTAGATTTTCCCGCTTGACGTTTTTGTATCGCCGGCAATTTAGAAGTTTTTCGCTGCACGCACGATGCCGATCCATTGCTTTTGGGCCCTGGAGTGACCGAGCGCTTCAAGATCGGTGCTGTCTGAGGTTTGCTGAAACCGTGACAGTATTTAGCCGTTCGATAGTGTTAGAGAAGAAATCTGAGAGGACATTTATACGCTCGACTCTATAAACTGAGACAAAGCGGTGTAATCAACCGGTTTAGCAAAGACCGGGTATTGGATTGTATCGTCTTCGAGTCCTGAAAACGCCGTGCACAGTACACGAACGATGGGAGCTTTGCGTGAAAAGTCCAGAAGGTCTAAGCCAGTTTGATCACCTCCCTCAAACAGATAATCGCAAATGAGGACGTCAAAGTTAGAATCGTCGGACTCTAGGCGGGATTTTGCCTCACCGATATCGGTGCAAAACTCAACCTCGAAACCAAGAAGCTCCATGTTTTTAACGAACCACTTCCCGTTTTTTGGGTCGTCATCAACGAACAAGATATGTGTCTTTGTCATCGTGGGGGCGCCCTTAATTTTAATTCAGTGAGAATGTCACTATGCCTATGATTCACACGACATCGGGCGGCGGCTTCGATGTTAGCTCCAGTGTTTTTATCGCAAACCCAGCGACATCGTACAATAAGCTTTTGAAGGAGGCACCGTGGTTATTGTACGAAAAAAAGGCGAAATCGTTTCTTTTCGTGTCGCGCCACGACGATATTAAACGGCTTTTCAAACATCCGGCGTTATCCTCAGCGCGAGTCGCTGAGACCGTAAAACAACTGCCACCGTCTCTGCAGAAGGCCGTTGAACCGCTGACCTCCAATCTTTCGAGCTGGGTTGTGTTTCTTGATCCGCCGGCGCACACCGCCATCCGACGTGTGATTGCCGCCTCTTTGTCGAGCCAGATGGTTACCGCTGCAATGGATGATATCCAGGGTCTTGCAACGGTCCTGGCGGCGGAGTGCCAAAATAGCCAGAGCACGGATGTTATGTCGAATCTGTGTTTCCCGCTGCCTGCAATGGTCATTGCCAAAATGCTTGGGGTGGCGACTGAGGATCTGGATGCAATCAAACGCTGGTCGGCTGACCTTGCCGCTTTTCTTGGCAGCGACTTCAACCCATCGTTGCTCCCTCCCGCGCAAAAGAGCCTTCTGGCCCTTATGGGGTATTTTGGCGAGCTAATTGCAGTGCACCGTGCTGAGCCCAGGGCCAATCTGATGGGCGCTCTGCTTGAATTTCAGTCCACGACTCCGGAGTTCACGGATCGGGCGCTTCAGGCAAACCTGGCCGGTTTGGTGTTTGCCGGACACGAAACCACCACAAACCTGATCGGCAGTGCGTTGCTGCACCTGTACAGTCGGCCCGAGGTGTTCGAGGCACTCAGCGCGGACCGATCTAAGGTGAGAGCACTCGTAGATGAAACCCTGAGGTTCGACGGTCCAGTGCAGCGGGTCAATCGAGTTGCGACCGAGGAAATTACGATTGACGATGTGACCATACAGCCCGGACAAGACGTGTACTTGCTGTTAGGGGCGGCTAATCGCGACCCTTCAGTTTTTGTCGAGCCCAATGAGTTTCGAATTGATCGGCCGGAGCCGGAGCACCTGACATTCGGTTTTGGGCGCCACATCTGCCCGGGATCCCAGCTGGCCAAGGCCGAGGCCGTCGCCGCCATTGAAGCCATGCTGGATCTTGGCAAACCCGTTATTGAATCTTATGAGTGGCGTCAGAATCTAAGCCTAAGAGGTCTGTCGACTCTGAATCTGGCATGGGCAACGTGATTTCAAAGCACGCGCCTGGGCGATTGCCCTTGAACTCTATGTCGCCTCCGTGTGCATTAACGATCATCTTCAGGATCTTCAGTCCAAGTCCTGTCCCCTCCCCTTTTGATTTGGTCGTCACGAAAGGCTTGAACAGTTGTTTTCGCACCTTCTCAGGTAAGCCCGGCCCGTCATCCCAGAAGCGGATGATGACCTGCTGTTGATCGATGGCCGTTTCGATGTACGCGCCATGCTCACCGGGAGCGTCGGCGCAGGCAGCTTGCGCGTTGGAAATCAAATTGACGAACACCTGAACAAACTGATTCTCAGCGACACAGACTTTGATAGCGGGTGTGGATCGTTTCCAGTGCACGTCGAATCGTAATGTGGACTCCTGGCTTAATCGGATTGAACGCTCGATAACCCTGTCCAGATCGATCAGATCCTTCTGGTCGACGGATTCCTGATAGACGAAATTGCTGAGATCGGTAATCGTGGAGATAATTCGCTGGTGGCTTTCATCAATGTCACAAATGACGTCCGCTATATCGGCTTTGTCAATTTCGCCATCACCGTGTTGTCGGTAGTAGTCCAGCGCGCCTGAGATATGGTTCAGCGGATTTCTAATTTCGTGCATCAGTGTAGCGGTCATTTCACCAACAGATGCCAGTTTGGACATCTGAACGATGGTGTTCTGGCTATCAAGGATTTCTCGATTCTTCGCCGCAAGACTTTCGACCTGGTCTTCGATCTGGTTTTTCTGTCGCTCGGACTTCCGGTCCAGAAGAAACGCGTAAAAGCCAACCTGTTCCTCATGACCGATTTGCAGCAGGCAATAGTTGAACACAAAGAACATGTGAAACAGGGCGGTGATCACCAACGGGTGCCCGAAATCCGGATTATCCATACCCGCAATTGCGATGCAGTATACGGCGACATTACAGAGCGAATAGAATAATGCTTCGATTTTCTTGAGCCCGAAAATCAGCGTTAACAAGACGCCGTTGACGATTAGCCCCAAAACATACGGACTTTGCGGCTCATTGATCACCACTAACAAAAGGCCTATCGCCACTGACGACGCAACCAGCATAAGAAAGGTAACCACCTTCACATTAATTTGAATGATGCCGAGATAGATATTGGCAATCAATAGACCAAGAAAGGCGATGAACCCTGCCCGAATTAGCCAGAGCTGTTCGATCAGATCCGGGTAAACGACCCAGTCCAGCGCAAAACACAGGAACCAAAACGGAATTGAACGTTCAGCGCCGATTCGAAGAACTTCTTCGCGACGATCCAGACTGATCGACTGATAATGGTGCCAGTCTTCAGGATTGTTATCCCTGAGTTGGCGCATTTTAGGGCTACGCGGTAGCATTTGATTCCTAGCTTGTTTAAAAGCCATCATTTTTAACCACTGCGGCATGGAAGCCAATGCCAGAGATCACAATATTGGACAAGACCTATAAAAGACTCGCGGTAGACATTCTTGGCGAGGCGTTCGCGTTTGATCCTTTCAATCGTTGGATTGTTGACGACAGCGCCTACCCGGCCCACATTTTCGGGTTAATGATCGAGCACTTTGCCCGCTATGGCTTGGTGGTGGTCAATGACCGAAAGAACGCTGCTTTGTTGGCGATTCGTCCGCATGTCGGCACAAAGTATTCTCCATCGCTGCCCGATGTCTGGCGTTTTTATCGTAGATTTGGTTTGGGCGCTCTTATTCGTCTGGTGCAAACCGGTCGGTTTTTCGACAAACACCACTTCGCCCGACCTCACTACTATTTATTCGCAATCGGTACGACTGAGAAAGCCAGAGGGCGTGGTGAAGGTAAAAAGTTGCTCCGAAGTCTGATCGAGCGAGCGAACCAGGAGGGCGTGGCAATTTACGCCGAGAATTCCAATCCGGAGGCAATGACTGGGTTTTACAGATCACTGGGATTCCAGAGTCTGTCGCCCATACGCGTAAGTCCTTCCTCACCGGAAGTTGTGCCCATCCTCTACACGCCTACCAGCGATGTTTAAGTCGATTCTGGATGGCCAGGAAATCCTCCCCCGGCTGCTTAGATTTAGTGGCTTAGAGGCTTTCTAGGAGTTGCAGTTGCGAACGACAGCGTTTTAAGCGTGCGCTCTGGCGTTTATGCCTGGTGCTCTGTTCGATAGTCGGTATCGACCTTTGCACTGCCGATGAATTCCAATTCGACGATATTGCAGCCTTGCCGGCTATTTTCGCTGGGCATTCCTCGCAAATTTGTCAGCGCCCATCACATTCGCGCTCATGGCAAACTAGGCGCTGTGTATTCGCCCAAATCGAGTTAGAAGGAGTGCAGGTGAGCAATAATGACGTAATGAGTGATCGTCGTCTGGCTTTTGTCCCCCTGGAAGCGTAGAGCGTTTCTTATCCAGCCTGGCGAAATGAGACAGTCTGCCTCAAGGGGACCTTGCGCACCGGGAGCCAACAGGCAAATAATCCATACCCGGCGGGAGAACCGTTAATAGTAACGAATAGACCACGCGGCAATTGAGCGTGACGGCCTTTTGGTTCAGTCTGATTACCTCACCATAAGGTCATCGCATCAATACTGGCTTCAAGCTAAACTCCGAACCCTCCAACGATTCCCCTTAATGCTCCCCATTGAACGACACCTGCCCAGGCGACGACGGCCAACACGATCACCGGTTCAACGATGCCGCCCGTCGTCGCTAGCGGCAACCTATACCGCCGTTTTATCGGCCAGAATAGGGGAATTCCGCTGTTCGTCACAAAATCCCCAGCCAGGTGGACGATATACCCGATGCACAGGGCGGTAACCACACCGCCAGCAACCGCCCCGTAAAACGTCAGCACAAACGCCATGGCCACGACCGCCAGCAGTGAATGGGTGACCCCTCGGTGACCAACCAGCATTGTGAGCGGTACCGATATGGGCAGCAGCCGACGGCCCAGCCAAGACTTTGGGTGGTCGATATCTGGTAGCAGCGATCCCGCCACAACCGCGCCCACCGTTGCCGGCCCCCACGGTAGATCGGTGTAGTGTACTGCCATGCTGTAAACACTGAGTCCTGTCAGGACATGGGAGAATGCCATCATAAGACTATATTGCCTTAACTAAATTGGTTGTTTTTGCATCATCTAGCCTGATTTTAACGGGCGTTTCGTAAGTGCAAGCCTTGAAGGAAGGCGATAATGGATCTATATCGACAACCAAAGGATTCAGCGATGTTCAGTGTGTGGACGCATCCAAAGACCCAGAACGTTCGCCTTTACGTGGCCCCCAAGCTGATCAAGCCCGCCCTGGACATGATTGGCGAGGACTGGGAGCCAAAAACCGTGAAAGCCTGGATTGAGAAGCTGGGTGAACACTGGATCATGAAGGTAGCCGTGAAAACTGATAAGCCGGTGCCCGCTGAATCACTGGACACCTTGAAGAGCATTCTGCTCGGTGACGCCGGACTCAGTGGCAATGAAACCTGGGAAGCACTGGTCGAGCAGGCGGAATTGAATACAATTCAGAAGCAGAAACCAAAGGCTGAGACCGACGGCCAGCGTCGCAGCAAGCCTGCGCCCTCCTCTGCCCCGGTCACCCCTGATTCCCGCGCAAAGGAAGCCGCGAAGCTGGACATTTCGCGCATCAAAATGCCCGGTGACATTACGATCGAGGTCGATCACCGGGAAACGCATCTGATTTGTGATCTGCTTTCCAAGCACCCGAACATCACGGTGAAACGGGCAACTCTGGAGCTGGCTGATTTTCGCGTTGAGGATCGCGAAGGCAACGAACTGCTGATCGAGCGTAAGCGCTGCCTGCCTACTGAATCCTCCCCCAACGCCCACAATGATTTTGAGTCCAGCATTGTCGTGGATGGCCGCCTGTTCGATCAGTCTGAGCGATTGAAGTTTAAGGCCTCCAACTCCGATCACCACGTAATTCCCGTGGTTTTGCTTGAAGGCGATGTACACGCAAATTCCAAGCGCATGCTTATCCAGCAAGTTGATGGTGCCCTTTCGTTCCTGGCTGCCGTCCAGCGGATCTCCGTATTGAGTAGCTATGGCGCCAATCACAGTGCATGGGTCGTTGCAAAGCTTGCCAGTCACTTCATTCATGGCCTTTTCACTCCAGTATCCATGCACAGAGTAAAGCCGAAGGCGCTCTGGGATCAGAAGCGCTCAGTTTTAACGTCTCTTCCTGGCATCAGTTCCGGCATTGCTGAGGCGCTGCTGACTCGGTTCGGTTCTGTTCGGGCAGTGGCTGTCGCTGAGGAGCATGAACTAGCATCTGTGAAGGGCATTGGACCCAAGCGGTCAAGGGAGGTCATCCGTGTCTTGGGTGAGCTTTGAGCTTGAGAAAGAAATAGACGAATACGAAGTAACGGGCCCTAACATTCATAGAGCCGGGTACCAGGCTGGCGTTAGAGGGCTGCCGGTTTCATTGTCTCCACACCCGACCGGTAACTGGAAAGATGATATCTGGTGCCAAGGGTGGCGCCGGGGGCAAATGGAAAAGCTGTACCGTGAATCTGCGCCAGATTTCAGTTTTCCCCGGTGAGTAGGCATGAGTTGCCGGCCAGACAACTCCCATGAATCCTGAATTTATGCGGGCCGTGAGAAATTTCGCCGTATTATCGACTACTAACATCACATTTTGTAAAGTTGCCGGGTTGCACATGGCCTTTGCGCTGATAGCTTGATCCCAGAATCAATGAAAGTCACTGCGGACGCCTTTTTATGGCAGGCCCTTGCGGGACGTAAAGCTCTGGATTTAGAAGGTTGAAGCATGGAACTTGCAATTGATAGGTTCATTGAAGCAGTAGCTTCTCCGCAGTATCCGAATATGCACAATCCGTGGCGAGACAGCTGCGAAACCGAGGTTCGCGAAGGCGGGGAGGTTTTGCGCAAGCAACGCCTGAAACAGCACTTGATGGCCTCGCGCCCTCGGCTGCTGATCATTGGCGAAGCCGCAGGCTATCAGGGTTGTCGGTACTCCGGCGTCGCATTTACTTCGGAGCGCCTGCTCATGGAGAGAGCCATTCCGCGGATGGATGGTCTTGACGGTTATAGGATTACCGATCGGAATAAACCCTGGTCGGAGCCCTCAGCAACCATCGTGTGGGGCGCTCTTCACGACCACAGACTGGCCGATGACACCATAATGTTCAACGCTATCCCCTGGCACCCGGAAGGTCGTGGTGGTATCCACTCTAACCGGACACCCACGCCCGCTGAGCGAGCTGAGGGAACACGCTATTTGCAAATGCTTGTCGATATCTATCCTGAAATCCAGATCGCCGCACTGGGCAATACCGCCAGCAACACGCTAACGGATCTGGGCATCGAGCATGTAAAATTGCGTCACCCGGCCAATGGTGGGGCTACTTTGTTCCGCAATGGCCTGGCGTCCCTAAGTGCAGCCATGACAGAAAAGGCAAGAGGTTTAAAATCATGAGCAAGAAAGCGGTTGTGGGGGCAATGTTGCTCGGCCTTTCGGTATTCGTCCTTCTCGGGGCTTACGGTTTGGGAGAAGACTCCGCCGCCGATCTCTTTGTTTGGATGGGGGTGGACCCTGCCTTTGCAGACAATGCCAGCCGAATGCTGGGAGGACTTTCTGCAGGCCTGGCTGCGTTTCTCATTACTTGGGGCTGGCTTGACGATAAAGATGGGCGCATGGTCTCACATGAAGAGTTTGTGGCTGTAAAGGCGGCAATCTACAGACATGATTTACAGTCAGCGGAGAAACGATCATGAGAAACAACTTCCTCACAGAGCTTAGAGATTGTTATGCCGGTCCATGGCCCCGGGCATTGTTCTATTTGTTGCTTGTGGCTATCGCGGGACCGCTCGTTGGCTTTCTTATTACAGGAGAGCCGTTGGCCCCTCGAATGTTTGTCGGAAGCTCCTTGCTGGCTCTGGCTCTGTTCGCGATTGGGATCCGGGTTAAGCGCGTTTATCCACGATCTGACAACCAGCCGTAACGAGGTAAAACCGAAAGGGCTTAATTGCATGATGACACTGACGCAGTATTTGCTCGGAAAATTAGCAGAAGAAGGTTCTGAGGTTGCGCAGATTGCGCTCAAAACCCAGCAATTTGGCCTGTCTGAAATGTGTCCTGGCCAGCCTTTCGATAACGCGGAGCGCTCTCACCAGGAGCTTGATGACGTTGCCGCCATTGTCGAGATGCTCAACGACCAAGGCTTCGGGTACCAGCCGGACAGGGATCGCATCGAGACCAAGAAGGCGGAAGTTGCCCATTATCTGCGGTACTCCGTGGACCTGGGCGCGGTTGAGCCTGCAGCACTTAAAGAATGCAAACCTCTGCCCCACACGAGCGTTCATGAGTAGGCGGGATCTGTTATCCAGTAGTTGAGGAGTGGGTTGAATGGGTGCTTTTTGTGGCTTGGACGACTCAGATCAGAAGTAAAAAGCCCGGGTTCAATTCCGGGCACATCCCTCACATGGGCTCGGGCTCGAAATAAAGGCTGTTCTCGAAAATCACTATCTCGGGTGAATACTTTAAGCCGTACTCAGCCCCGTCGGTATCAAAGGTAACCTCCACAAACAGGTCGTCTTCGGTCGCCCGGACAATCAGGCCCCCAGAGCTCAGACTCTCTCCCTCTTCCCAGCCGAACATCTCCGCCGGCCACTCAAATCGCTCATCGCCAATGGCGAATACTACTTTTCCTTCAAGGCTCATATAGATAGATCTCCTCGGACTCTCACACCAGAATTTTAGTGCAAGGTATCGAGCGCATCTTATTAAACGGGCTTTCTCAGATCAACTACTTGCTGAGGCATGACAGACTACCGGCGGGTATAACGGAAGAGGAAACGAAGCCCCATGATAACCCCATGGGGTAAGTGAGCCCTGTTTCAATCAGAACCCAAAACGAAGAGGCTTGCCTTCGATATGTCGAGACAGCCCAGGAATCATTCACCTGTACGAGCCCTGGAAGCGGCCATCGGGAAATGCGAATCCGATGATTTGCGCTTCAGGGTTTAACGTAAGGCACATGCCGAGTGCCGCCTGACCCCACTTGGATGGAGCACTTTTCAGGGAGCGACCGCCATCGCAATAGACAACATAGGGTTTTTGGGCATTCGCTGCATGATTTTGCGCTTGCTGTATGACCTGGTAGTTACGCATTTTTCTTTCTCCTCGTTTAACGTTGGCCAGAATCCCCAAAACACCCTTTTAAAAGATGCTTGGGGGATTCTGGCCAAAACCGAGGAACGCAATCCCAGAGACGCTTCGTAATAAAGCGTCACTAATTAACCAAAGGACACTCCAAAACGGAGCATCGAACCTTTCCCTGAAACGCAGTAAAGGCCAGCACTATAAGGTGTGCAAACCCGATCGTCCTGGACGACCATTGAAACTCAATTATAGCATGATGATTTCCGGCGCTTCAGCACCCGCTCTCACTCTGTGCGTCCAACCCCGACAAAGGCTCGAGGGTTGAAAATGTCCGATCGCGTTTCCACCAGACGGATTTGGCGAATCGTTTCATGGGATGGATTCACCACCATAATCTCTCCCAGCCCGCCGGACACGGCGCAACTGGGTACAATCAAACCAAACCTCTGCCCCTCTCTCAACCACTGATCTCCGATGGCTTGAGTCGATTCAGGATAGGGAAACTGAGGCCAGTCTTCTGGCCAGTCATCCTGATCCAATCGGTCGATAGGCGTGTCTGCAGGGATTTCGTAGACGGCCAACCGATAGGACGGCGGCACTAATCGGGGCGTGCTGGTGTAATTGGCCATTTCCAGCATCGCCACAGCCGCCGAGAGCCCAAAATACAACACAGGCGTGCCCGGCAGATTCCATCGGGCACCGTCCTCGTAACTACCCCCGAGCCCGTTGTAGGTCTCCAGGTACCGCTCTTTCGTAATGCGGTAAATCAGCATTAGCTAAATTCACCGTGCTCGATCTTATTAAGCACCTGAGAAACCCACCGGCGACCCTCGAAGGTATCAAACAGGGTGATCGGGCGTTCACCGCCTAAGGCCACCACCGGGCTGTTAAGCCATTCGATGGCCAGCGGCCTGGACTCCCAGACATCCACAGCTTGACTGAGCAAGCGCACTGCATCCAGAACCTCTTCAGATGCTTCTTTTGTCAGCGCCTTCTTTCGATATTCACGACTCAGATTGCCCGAGGACACGTTCAGGATTTCAAGGAAAGTTTCGCGCAATCCAGTGGCATCGATCACGCTTTTAACCCACCGGCCCGGGATACCTTTTCTCGATACATCGATGAAGGCCTTCCGGCTCGTAAACACCTTCGAAGGAATGACACCAAACACGGTTTTCTCCGGTGCATCCAAATTCAACGCAGACATCTTAGGCCGGTAAGTCAAAACGGAGCTATCCGCCACACTGACCCTGCCTTCTTCTTTATCTATCTGGGTAATCATAGCTCACCTCACATCGTTATGAGGTCAGTATATCATCAATTTGATGGGCGCACATTGTGCTCATACCGCCACTTTGAGTGCCGGTGGCGGGAGCATGAGCAGTCTTTCCTGCTCTTTATCCAGAATCAGGCGCTTCTGAGCGCGGGTTACCGCGACGTAGGCCAGGTTTGCCTCGTCCTCCCGTTCCTCCCAAGACTGATCCTGGGAGTGCCAATCGGGGAAATCGTCCGCCAGCACCACCTGATCCCATTCCATCCCTTTGGACCGGTGAGCCGTCGTCACCACGATATTGGAATCCCGCTCCTCGCAGGCCTCCCTTTTCATGGTTGCCACTGCATCAGGGATCGCGGAGCGGTAGGCCTCTACAATTTTGATGAGTCGCATCATTTCGGGATCTTCGGTTTGCTCTGCCGCGTCCCTATAGGACTCGTAATCAGGGAAATCGGCTAGCAACCGGCGATCACGGACCTGATCTTCCCGATTAATCATCAGAGCGTATAGATCCGTGACATTGTTTAAGGGGTATGCCTGCACTCCACCCACCCAGGCGACCCTCCGGCCCGACTGATTATTCAGAAAGGCGGTATTGAAGGTTTCCGCAAAGGTGCGGTGAATTTTGGTATGGCGCCCCATATTCGCAGCTTCAACGTATTCGATGGCCGTATCTTCGCCATAGCCCCACAGGCATTCCTGCTCACCCTTGTAGTGCATCAGGATACTGTTGGCCAGCGTGGCAATCTGGGGCCCAAACCTGAACGAGGCGGTCAGGCTCAGGCTATCCGTGGTAGGGATACTGGCAAGCCCATTGACGGCCTTCCGGAAGCGGTAGATTGACTGGTGCTCGTCCCCAATGATCATCAGGGGAAGCCGCTGATCCTGAACAATCTGCGCTGTGACCGGGTTCAGATCTTGAGCTTCATCCATAATAATGTGGTCATACCAGGCAGCCAGATCAATGCGTTTCAGTTGAAAAATTTTAAGGTACCCGTCGTGAATCATGGATACCGTGCGGTTGTTCCGGTTACACATGGCCTTCCAGAGATCTCTGGCCAGACCGGCGTAACGATGGGCATAGGCTTGCTGAGTTTTGGGTAGAACTTCCAGGGCATGACTGACATCGATCGTTTGACTACTGGAGCTGAGATACGCTTTGAGCGTGTCGGCGACCCATCGCAAGGTGAGATAGGTCATAGCACCGGTGGTATCAATGGCTGCCCTGATATCCGCAGCTCTTAAATCGTTGCGCAACTTGTGCTGGTAGTATCTCCCGACGAACTGGTAAGCCAGCCCGTGACTCGTTTTCGGAGTGACATTCCGGGGAAACCGGGCCTTCGCTTCGAGCTGGGCTGACTTGTTAAAAACAATATACAGAAACCGAGTATTGGGCCTGGCGACCGTATAGGCTTCGGCCGTGGATGTTTTACCGCTACCCGCAAATGCCCGGACCTTCAGTCGCGGCGACCTTGACTGAATCACCTCCATTTGCTCTTCCGTATATTGCATATTTATTGTTCTCGTTCGACTCAGGGGTTCCAGACACTCTCGACTTGAGTGTGGCCGGCGCTGGTGAAGACCTCAGTCGCTGACTGAACCATAATGCCCAATCTGGTCAGAATGTTATTTGGAGGGCCATAACTACGGACATGACGGGTGCCAAACTCTTGATCAATTGCATCGGACAAGGTGGCTATACCGTCGATCAATCCCATTGGTAGCGACTGCCGGCCGGTCCAGTATTCACCAGAGAACAAGTCTTCGTTGTTGTAATCGACCTTCTCACCACGATTGGCTTTTACAACCTCGATAAACTGGTTATGGATGTCGTTGAGGATGCTCTGGGTGTGTTTTACCGCCTGTTCCGATTCTGGCTTGAAGGGGTCGAGCGTTACTTTCTTTTCGCCTGCGGTATAGATTCTGCGCTCAACACCGAGCTTGTCGATCAGGTCAGAAGCACCGAAAGTGCTCATGCGAACCCCAATGGAGCCGACAATGGTTGCTGACTGGGCATAGATTCTGTCGCCAGCCATCGCAACCATGTACGCGCCGGATGCCAGCGCTTCTTCGCCAACGATAATGACCCGTTTTCCGGTCTTTTCCTTGAGGCGTTCGATTCGTTCTCGAATCAGGTTGGACTGAACGGGCGTCCCGCCGGGCGAGGAGATCTTGATGACGACGCCTTCGGCGTTCTCATCCTCGAAAGCCTCAGTCAGCTGCGATTTTAGCCCATAATCGGAAGCTCTCGGGTTGCCTTCCGTGATCCCACCAGTGAGAGCAACCATGGCGACATAGGGCTCACCTTCAAACTCGTTATCTGACGCTCCTCCAGACAGTGAGTCGAACATCGGGGCCTGGATCGTCAAAGTAACGATGGCAATAGCGATAATAAAACCGAACCGGATGTTGCGCCAGAAGCGGTCGCGGCGACGTTCTTTGAGAAGTTCGTCAAACGCAATCGTGTTGGGATCTGTATTGGTTTTTTCAGTCATTGCATCTCAGCTGCCCGCTTGGGACGGCTCTCCTGTTGGGTTTAAGTGTTGTGTTCTAATCTTTCCAAGAGCGGGCGGTCCAACTTGCCCTGATCGTTCATCAGATCTGCCATAGTTTTAGCGGCTCACGTTTAAAGGTCAGCTCAAGCATCTCATGGATTTTTCAGATGCAACCGGCAGGCAAATACTCCTTCTATACAGTGACCTGCTATACGCTGGAAACACCGCAATACGGAATTTTGAACTTTGTTCGAGGTGTTCTGAGCGTCCGTGAAAAGACGCTCATTGAAGGGTGTTTCTGTGCCCATGCCGAAACTCCCTGCCTTTATTCATCAGACAGAGTATTGGCTCTTCAGCGAATTAGTTTGTGCAGAACGCACCTGTAAAACTGTGACTTTTCGTGGAGTGACAGAGGTCTAATGAAGGGTGACCATCGCGGGAACAGATACAAGACCTGCGACCAGTGCCCAGTTGATAACCTCATTGGTATAGCGGACCAGGGGTTCAGGTTGGTACTGGGAGTGGGTCAGCTTGCCCATTTCATCATTCCGCAAATTGCCTACGACTCGATCATTGAACATTTCCACTGCAACCCGGGAAAGATCGCCATGCTGGTAGCTGTAAAACTCAAAAATAATGGCTTTTGCGTTAATTAGCTGAGCATCGCCAGGGCGCCATGCCACAGACTTGTCGATTTGCGAGAGCGCTTCCGTAAACATCTCCAATAAAATCTTGAAGCTGTCTACAGTGACATGATTGGGTCCTTCCGCGATTCCTGTGGATGGTTTCATGGTACTTTTTGCCGAATTTATAGTTTGCATTTCAGGGACTCTGCAGCTGTCGAATTTACCTCATAGTGCGTGGTTTCTCGATAGCTGTTAGCACCAATCTCGTCAGTTTGTGGCGTTTTGAACAAATTCGGTTTGTTGAGCCGCATTTACCATGTCAACGAATAGCTCATACGCAAACGGCATCGTTACAGCTAAGGCGCCTCCAACCGCTACACCAAGTAAGAATTTGAACATACGGACCCTCTCTAGCAATTTCACATTTTGTCAGGGTTACTGTGGCACGTTTTTCGTTACAAGCGATTCCAAAAACCACTGTGTTTTGGGCTGCGTTTGGCGGATTCTTGCCTTCCGTTTCTGGTGAAATGCACGCTACAAATTAATTTTGAGGGGGCTTCATGCGACTTATTGCTTTATTTCTGGCGTGCTGTGTCTGGATGGCCAGCTCGGCTGGGGCATTGGCTAACGACGATCTCGCCCAAGATCAGCCTGAGGAGATCGTTATCACCCTGGAAGATCTTGATCGGTATGTCGCAGCACTGCTTCGAGTTTATGCCTTGTCGAATGAGATCACGTTGCGTGTTGCAGCTAAACGGGAAGACTTAATGGACCTTCACAAGGAATTTAACGCTCGCGCCGTAGCTATACTCAACAAGCAGGGAATGACTATAGACCGCTACAATAAAATTGAGCGGACATCAGAGTTGATTCCAGACATCTTCGAAGCCATCAAGGAACGTGTACAAAGGTCAGACGATCGCCTACAAAGGCTTGCTCGCTCACCGAAGACCCTCGACGATGCGAAGCTTCTTCTCCAAGGAAAAGTTTCTTACCCGGTTACCGCTCAAACACTGCCGTGGTTTGCAGACGAAGAGGACATAAAGGGAATGGCAACGAATCACATGGGAGGCCCCGGAGCGACCTCAGGACCAGCCATGATTCCCGGATTTCCGGGAATGGGCTCTCGTTAATTTCTGCTCTAATAAGTGCAGAATGGGGGACATGATTTAAGCTGAGGTTTAAGACCGTCCCTGGGAATCATGAAATGCCAAAAACACACTCTATCCAGGTTTTAAGAAGCGGCTCGCACCTGGCCGCCTTATTTGATAACGATGCGGCCCTGCGATGGAGTCTGTGTGCGACGGGACAGGCATTTTCTCTTGATCCACTAGCCACTCCAGCATGCATAAATGATCTCAGTCTGGTTGAGCCCTTAGGTGGCAACCTCTTACACATGTTTTCACGACCTTCCCTGAAACAGATTGACCCAAACAGTTCCACTGCAATTTCTTTAAATGCGTTCCAGGGATCGATGCTGACAAGGCTGATTGATGACATATCTCCAACGAATGATCAGTGGGCGGCTGCCCTGAAAGTTCGTGACGTTTTTGGTGTCAGTGCAGTAGAATATCTATCAAATACAGGTGTTTTGAGAGGACAACTACCTCTCGAACAGTGCGCTAGCGATACACCAAATAGAAATTTCCGGGGCATTCTTCTTAGTCTCACCAGAACAGAAATTGTCAAAACCGACTTATTTTATGATTTGGTAAAGGCACGAGAATCAGCAGGTGTTGATCTTTTCCCGGGCCTTGATACTCGTAACAGCGGCAAATTGCGCGGTATCTTATTAAATTATTTTGATTCTATTCATAAAACCGTGGGGCTGGGAGCAAGCCCTATGGTAGACCGGATTAATATGACAACAACATTGCTTTGAGCATTCTCATGTCAGACACTCATGGCCTAAAAACAAAACAGACTTTTTCAGATAAGGTTTTTGTATATGTCTGAAGACATCCCACCGGCGACTGACGGTTCTCAAGCAATTCTCTCTTTTTACGAAGATTTTTTCCCATGTTTGCTTGATATTCAGGAAGCATGGGATTTGACCGACGCAAACACCCAAGAGTTGTCGAGAATTTCAAAATCGACATTTTCGCGATGGAAGTCCAACCCGGACAAAGCCCAGTGGGATAAGGATCAGATCGAAAGATTATCCTATCTGTTTTCTATACATCGAATTCTTACGCACATTCTTAGCGAGTCCGATTCGATTCGATATTGGCTACGACAAGAACAGGGCGATGCTGTCTTTGGTGGCGCGAGCCCTCTATCCCGAATGTTATGCGGTCAGGTTGGTGATCTATATGAGGTTAACCGGTGGCTTCAGGCCAGACTCGACTTAATGGTGTGACATGGACGAATTCCCCTCTCAAACCCCACTAATCTGGACCAACTGTTATCGATTAGCTTTGCCTTTTGCTATTGGCAAATGGAGCGCCCGCTTTCATCCTGTATACGAGACTATTATCAATTACACCTCTCCCGTTCATCGCATACATGGGGGGATATTGCCCAAACATTACGGTGTTGCCGGAAATACAGATATCGATGAAGCTATACTCTCCCCCTTCACAACGTTGTCAGACAGCATCTTTAGTGATGGTTCTTTCGGAGTTTGTTATGTCGCCAGGGATGAACGCACTGCCATTCAGGAAATGGCGGATCGCCTGTCCTCTATTATGATCGCCAGTCGGACCATGCACTCTGAAATCGAGTTCATCCTGGTAGATATGAATGTTGAAGGTCTGTTTCACGATTTCTACTCCGACGATAATGCCAAGAAAATCAAGGCAGATACAGACACGCAGAATCTTGGACGGATCCTCCGAACTGAAGAGTCAGACGGAATTTTGTTTCTGAATCGTTCTACCGAGAATGATACCCCTTGTCTGGCCGTTTTTAATGCGCAGTGCCTGAAGATCAACAGCTGCGACCAGCGTGTGATCTTAACCTGGAGTGAGGGCCGATTTATTGGTTACTCTTTCCGTTCTGACATGGTTCCTCTAGATGACACCTACTAGACTTTCCTTCGGAAACGACAAATGGCTCCGCGGGAGCCATTTCTAGGTAAGCATGCTGCCATCACCGGTCTCAAACCTGTAGAGGAGGATTTGGGTATACGTAACTGGTCATGGCCGTCTCGATTGAGCTATGGGGAATTTTGCGACTACGTTGTTAAAACTTCTGCATCAGGCTCAAACCGGCCTTTTCCTAAAATAATACCGGCGATAATGAATCCCATGCCTGCCAGTAAA
>Ga0307954_1000078_pt1 | contig 51397 bp, 41 predicted proteins | sample OrgLakmetagen437_FD_201822 | JGI IMG/M metagenome (GOLD analysis project Ga0307954, IMG submission 201822) | Saline water microbial communities from Organic Lake, Antarctica - #437 | ecosystem: Environmental > Aquatic > Non-marine Saline and Alkaline > Saline | place: Antarctica: Organic Lake... | reverse complement strand
ATCACTACATGCGCACCCGTTTGCTGTCGCGACTGAATGGGATGGGAACGTGTGCGAGATATTCCCTCGGTATTCACACAATTCAGAACAAGACATGTCTCGCGATACGCACGTCACGGATTCAGGTTACTATTATCGGTCTGTTTTCCTGCGGGCAGCGCCAAGGTTCGCGACACGTTGAAGGCGATACAGACAACACTGGCTGCCAATCCCTACGTAGGTCACCCAAGTGACACACACAAAACGCAGTGCGGGAGTTTTCGATACCCCGGACACCTTTCATGGTCGTCTATCGCGTGATGCCGACCAAGATCGAAGTTCTTTGGCTTTGGGACACCAGGCAAGGCAACCGATATTAAAGGCCAAAACTCATCGGAAGCCTCGCGGGATATTCCGCTCTTCAGGGCAGGAAGGAACGCGAGAGCGGCCTTTGGTCGTCTCTCGCTGTGATTTGATGTATTCGGATATGACCGAAGGAGGCGCGCCACCACAGCTGGCTGCAAAATAGGAGGGCGACCAGAGGACGTTCTTGTAATAGCGATCGATGATTTCGGGGCGCGCTTCGCGCAGCAGGCGACTGGACACGCCCTTGAGGCTGTTGACCAGTTTTGAAAGAGCGACCTTCGGCGGGTAATGCACCAGCAGATGAACGTGATCGTCCTCGCCGTCGCATTGAATCAGGTCCGCCTCGAAATCATGGCAGACCTTGGCAAAGATGCGTTTCAGGTCGTGGATCGCGGGTTCGGACAGCACGTCACGCCGGTATTTCGTAACGAAGACCAAATGAACGTGAAGCATGTCGACGACATGCCTGCCTGTCCTATACTCCATACTTGTGCTCCACAGACCAAATGATATAATCGCTGTATGATCCATCGCGCCTTTCAATACAAGCTCGCCGCGACACCACAGCAGGAAGCGCTGCTCTGGCAGTTCGCGGGCGTGTGTCGGCTGGTCTACAATCTGGCCCTCGAACAGCGCCGCGACTGGTGGCGGCATTACCGGCATCAGACCGGAGGCCACCTGAACTATGTCGCGCAGGCCCGCGAGCTGACGGCATTGCGCGCGGAGTTTGACTGGATCGCCGCCGTGCATGTCACGCCACAACAGCAGGCGCTCCGCGATCTGGACCGGGCTTACACCAATTTCTTTGCAGGTCGTGCGGGCTATCCCACGCCGCGCAAGCGTGGCGTCAACGATGCCTTCCGCTTTCAAGGGCGAGAGATTGAGGCCCGCAAGCTCAACAGCAAGTGGTCGGCTGTGCGTCTGCCGAAGATCGGTTGGGTGAAGTTCCGCGACACCCGCCCAATCCGTGGCAAGCTGCTGAACGTGACTGTCGCTCACTCTCGCAATGGCTGGCATGTCACCTACGCCTGCGAAATGGCCAGCCGGGAAGCTGCGACCAGCAACCTGCCTGTCGTAGGAATTGATCGGGGCGTTACAAACACGCTGACCCTCTCGACCGGCGAGCATCTGCGGATGCCCGGCAGCCTTGCGGAGATCGAACGGAAGAAACGTCGGGCGCAGCGCGTGACAGCGCGCCGAAAGCGCGGATCGGCCCGCTATGCCAAGGCGCAGCGCAGGGTGGCAGCCTTGCAGGCCCGCGCAGCGCGCATCCGGCAGGATTGGCGGCACAAGGCGAGCCTCGGTATTGCTCGGAGTTTCGGCACGGTCGTTTTGGAAAACCTCGCGACGCGCAACATGACGCGTAGCGCCACGGGAACGCTGGACGCGCCCGGAACCAATGTCCGCCAGAAGGCGGGTCTGAACCGGGCCATCCTTGATCAGGGCTGGCACGGGTTTGAGACCCTGCTGGCCTACAAGCTGGAAGAACGGGGCGGATACCTGTGCAAGGTCGATCCGCGCTACACCTCGCAGACCTGCTCGGCCTGCGGAGCCGTGGACAGGGAGAGCCGCGAAAGCCAAGCGTCTTTCTGCTGTCGCACCTGCGGCTTCCGCGCTCACGCCGACCACAATGCTGCGATCAACATCCTGCGTCGGAACACGGCGTCTATGCTCGTGGAGGAAGGCCATGGGGTCTCCGTTGAAGCGAGAACTATCGGCGGGGCTGCGCGCCCTCCCGGAAATCCCCCGGCTTCAGCCGTGGGAAGATGTTAAGATTTGCCAGCACCAGACAAAAAGCGCCAACAGTGCCAGCCAACCGAGAACAGAAGCCGCCTGCGGAGTGCGATAGGACCAGACTTGGCTGTGCTGGGTCACTTTCGTCATGGCTTTTCCAGAATCCTGTGTGTCGCAGGTCACCTACAGACGGTTTGTAACAGTTACAGCATTTCCACTTATTCATGGTGTGTATCCAGCGGCTCCGGAGAAGTTTCAGCACTCGGCGGGGGTGAAGATGTCGCCGATGGCTACGATGAGCTGATCGAACGTTCTCGCCCCGATGCGTCTGAGGTGGGCCTGGGGATCAGGGGCGCGTCATCGCGATCCTTTTTACTCCAGCAAGCGGCCATCACGGGACTGAGCAGCAGAGTGCAACCCGCTACTGCAGCACGTACTCCATCATCCATCAGACATCTAAACCGGACCCGCAAGTCCATCGAAAGCGAATTGCTCATCCAACACCCTCTCCAAGGAGGATGAACCAGAAAAACGTCCCAAGGGAATCCCCCACAATTCAATCATCAATGGCGACGCTGTATGTTTCTGGCCCGTGGGGTAATCGGTTGATGTTTGTGGCTTGCGCTTCACAATAAATCATCCATATACCATCCATACGGATGGAGAAACGCCATGAACAACATCAGACAGATCCGGGACAAGCCACCCGAAAGCGAAAAGATCACCATCAATCTGGGCTTCGTCGATCTGGGGCGCATCGACCTTCTGGTGCAGGAAGGGTTCTTTTCCAACCGCAGCGATTTCATCCGCACCGCGATCCGCAACCAGATCGACAGTCACGCCGATATCGTCACCGGCTCGGTCGAACGGCATACGATGGAACTGGGGCTGCGCGATTATACCGCCGCCGATCTGCAAGCGCTGCGCGACGCGGGCGAGGTGCTGCACGTCAAGGTCGTGGGGCTTGCCCGCATTGCCAGTGACGTGACCCCCGAACTTGCTCTGCAGACCATCGGCTCGATCACCGTTCTGGGCGCGCTTCAGGCCTCGCCCGAGGTCAAAAAGGCTCTCGCCGACCGCATCCACTGACCCCCCACACACCCCAAGGATTCCCCCTATGAAACTCTTCCCCACCGGCGCCCTGCGTCCGGCAACCGGCGCGGGCCGCTCCGCCAGCCTTTCGGCTGCCGAGGATCTGGTCCAGCGCACGCTGGCGCAGCACGGCCTGTCCACGACACCCACCACCACCGGTCCCGACAGCCTGATGCACCGCGTCCTGTCAGGCTCTGCCACTGCCTTTCAAAAGCCCACAGCTCCCGCAGCGCCCCTGCCCGAAGGTGCACAGTTCCTGACCGCGCATCAGGCGGGGCAAGGCGGCGGGCGCGCTTACCGCACTTATGTCCCCGCATCCGCTCAAGACGGGGCCCGGAACACGGCCACCGGTATCGTGATGATGCTGCACGGCTGCACCCAGACGCCCGAGGATTTCGCCACCGGCACGGGGATGAACGCGCTGGCCGACGCGGGCGGCTTCATCGTGATCTACCCCGAGCAGTCGCGCGGGGCCAATGCCCAGACCTGCTGGAACTGGTTCAGCCCCAACGACCAGCGCCGCGACCGGGGCGAGCCGCGTATCCTTGCAGAGATCGCCCGAGCCGCACAGGCGGAGTATGACGTCTCACCCGACCGCACCTTCGTCGCGGGTCTGTCCGCGGGCGGAGCGATGGCGGTGATCATGGGCCGCGTCCATCCCGAGACCTTCGGCGCCGTCGGGGTTCATTCCGGCCTGCCCTTCGGTGCTGCGAACAATGTGGCCTCGGCCTTCGCCGCCATGGGCGGAAACGCGGCCACACCCCGAGCCCCCGACCCCGCCCCACAAGAACGCATCACGGACAGCCCCCGCACCATCGTCTTTCACGGCACAAGTGACAGCACCGTGCATCCCTCGAACGGTGAAGCCGTCGCCCGTGACGCGGACTGGCACGGGCCTGCGCAAAGCGTCCAGACCATCCGGCACGACAGCACCGGCGGGCGCGAAACCCGCATCACCACCAGCATGGCCGAGGGTCAGGCCCATCTGGAACACTGGGTGATCGAGGGGCTGGGCCACGCCTGGTCGGGCGGTCAAAGGGCTGGGTCCTACACCGACCCCGCAGGCCCCGATGCCAGCGCCGAGATGGTCCGGTTCTTCTTCGAAGACCGGACCTGAGCGCGGGGGATTTGCGGCCACCCTGCCCTGCATCTGCGCAAATCGCCCATTGGCGCTTGAGATTTGCAGCGAAATCGCGTCTATGCAGCCCGATAACGCAAGGACCCGGTGAAACCCCGGGTGGCTCTTCCGGCCGCTGATCCGCCGGGTAACTTGATAATGAACCCTGACACACAGACCGGATCGTCTTTTCTGGATGCTCCGACAGGGTATGGACTGTCATGATTTCAATTTCCGAATACCGCCAACAATGGTTTGGCAACATCCGCGGCGACGTTCTGGCGGGGATCGTGGTCGCATTGGCCCTGATCCCCGAGGCGATCGCCTTTTCCATCATCGCGGGCGTGGACCCCAAGGTGGGGCTCTACGCCTCTTTCTCGATCGCCGTTCTGATCGCCTTCGTGGGCGGGCGGCCCGGCATGATTTCCGCCGCCACCGCCGCGACCGCCGTGCTGATGGTGACGCTGGTGGCCGACCACGGCCTTGAATACCTGCTGGCGACCACTGTTCTGGCCGGGCTCTTGCAGATCGGCGCGGGGCTGCTGAAGCTCGGGCGCTTCATGCGCTACGTCTCGAAATCCGTGATGACGGGCTTTCTGAACGCGCTGGCGATCCTCATCTTCATGGCGCAACTGCCGGAGTTGAACCTCGCCAACCCCGGCGTCAGCTACCTGACCTATGCGCTGGTCGCGGCGGGCCTTGCGATCATCTACCTCTTGCCGCGCCTGACCACCGCCGTGCCGTCACCGCTGGTCACGATCATCGTGCTGACCATCCTCGTGATCGTCATGGGCTGGGACAACGTGCGCACCGTGGGCGACATGGGCGAGATGCCCGATACGCTGCCGGTCTTCCTGATCCCGCAGATCCCGCTGAACCTTGAGACGCTGATGATCATCCTGCCCTATTCGCTGGCCGTGGCGGTCGTAGGTCTGCTGGAAAGCCTGATGACGCAGAACATCGTCGATGACCTGACCGACACCAAGTCGAGCCGCGATCAGGAATGCATCGGGCAAGGCGTGGCCAATACCGCCACCGGCTTTATCGGTGGCATGGCGGGCTGTGCCATGATCGGCCAGTCGATCATCAACGTGAAATCCGGCGGGCGCGGGCGGCTGTCCTGTTTCACCGCCGGTATCGTGCTGCTGATCCTCGTGGTGGGTCTGGGCGATCTGGTCGGCCGCATCCCGATGCCCGCGCTGGTCGCGATCATGATCATGGTGTCGATCGGCACCTTCTCGTGGTCCTCGATCAAGGCCATGCAGGTGCATCCGCGGTCCTCGACTGTGGTCATGCTCGCGACAGTGGTGACGGTCGTCTACACCCACAACCTCGCCATCGGCGTGCTGGTGGGCGTGCTGCTGTCGGGCATCTTCTTTGCCGCCAAGATCGCACAGCTGTTCCGCATCAGCTCGACCCTGTCGCAGGACGGGCGCACCCGCACCTATGTCCTCGAAGGGCAGCTGTTCTACGGCTCGGCCGAGGATTTCGCAGAGGCCTTCGATTTCCGCGAGGCGCTGGACCATGTTGTGATCGACGTCAGCCGCGCGCATATCTGGGACATCAGCTCGGTTCAGGCACTGGACATGGCGATCCTCAAGTTCCGCCGCGACGGCGCCGAGGTCGAGGTCATCGGCATGAACGAAGCATCTGAAACCATCGTCGACAAGCTTGCCATCCATGACAAGCCCGGTGCGATGGACAGCTTGATGGGTCACTGAGGGAGGAACCACCATGGACAAGATACTCGCACTGCTGGACGGGTCGGAATATTCCGAAAGCGTCTGTCACCACACCGCGTGGATTGCGCAGAAGCTGAACGCGGGCGTCGAGGCGCTGCATGTGCTGGGCCGCCGCGAAGGGGGGACCCCGACCGACATGTCGGGTGCCCTGCGCCTTGGCGCGCGCACCAAGCTGCTGGAAGAACTGTCGGCACTGGATGAACAGCGCAACAAGCTCGCACAGGCCAAGGGTCACGCCATTCTCGAGGACGCCAAGGCGATTCTGGAGCAGGACGGTGTGCCATCGGTCAACCTGCGCCTGCGCAAGGGCGACCTGCTCGAGGCTGTCCAGTCCGTCGAGGACGGTATCCGCGCCATCACCATCGGCAAGCGCGGCGAAGCCTCGGGGTTTGCCTCGGGGCATCTGGGGTCGAACCTCGAACGGATCGTGCGCAGCTCCAAGGTGCCGGTCTTCGTGGCCTCGCGGGCCTTCAAGCCGATCAAGAAGGTCCTCGTGGCCTATGACGGCAGCGCCAGCGCCAAGGTCGCCATCGAGCGCATGGCGGACAGCGCTGTCTTCGCCGATCTCGACCTGACGGTGCTGTGCGTCGGTCAGGACGAGGCCAAATCACAGGCCACCGCCGAAGAGGCCGTGGCCAAGCTGCAGCGCGCCGATGTCACCGCCACCCCGCGCACCGCCACCGGCGAGCCCGGCGAAGTGCTGAGCAGTCTGGTCACATCAGACAGCTTCGATCTTCTGGTCATGGGCGCCTACGGCCACAGCCGTATCCGCAGCCTGATCATCGGCTCGACCACGACTGCGATGATCCAACAGGTCAAAATCCCCGTCCTTCTTTACCGTTGATCCTGGCGCACGGCCCCGACATAAGGCAGCCGTGCGCCCACTTCCGATTTGACCACCCATACCTGACCGATGACAGCGTCAGGGATTGATCGTCCCCGCAAAGGCCACAGGCCTTTACAACGAGTATTTTCACACCCTGTCGGATAGCCTCACCAGCCCGACGCACAGCATCGGCGCTCTTGGGCCGCAGAAAATCCCTCAGCCTTCGCAGATCCCGGATTGCGCGGGCGGCGAATATTACTTGTGGCATTCAGGAGCAGGCACTTCGTTTTCGGTTCCCCAGCTCATCTAAAACCTCGCGGGATACCCGTCATTCAGGGTGGGGAGGAACGCGAGAGCGGCCTTTGGCCACTTCTCGCTGTGATCTGACGTATTCGGATATAACGGACAGGGGCGCACCGCCACAGCTGGCCGCAAAGTAGGAGGGCGACCAGAGAACACCCTTGTAATAGCGACCGGTGATTTCGGGGCGCGCTTCGCGCAGCAGGCGACTGGACACGCCTTTGAGGCTGTTGACCAGCTTTGAAAGGGCGACCTTCGGCGGGTAATGCACCAGCAGATGAACGTGATCGTCCTCGCCGTCGCATTCGACCAGTTCCGCCTCAAAATCGTGGCAGACCTTGGCGAAGATCCGTTTCAGGTCGTGTATCGCGGCTTCAGACAGCACATCACGCCGGTATTTCGTCACAAAGACCAAGTGAACGTGTAGCATGTAAACGACATGCCTGCCTGTTCGATACTCCATACTTGTGTTCCTTAGACCAAATGCTATAATCGCGGTATGATCCATCGCGCCTTTCAATACAAGCTCGCCGCGACGCCACAGCAGGAAGCCCTGCTGTGGCAATTCGCAGGCGTGTGTCGGCTGGTCTACAATCTGGCCCTCGAACAGCGTCGCGACTGGTGGCGGCATTACCGGCGTCAGACCGGAGGCCGCCTGAACTATGTAGCACAAGCCCGCGAACTAACGGCATTGCGCGCGGAGTTTGACTGGATCGCCGCCGTGCATGTCACGCCACAACAGCAGGCGCTCCGCGATCTGGACCGGGCTTACGCCAATTTCTTTGCAGGCCGTGCGGGCTACCCCACGCCGCGCAAGCGTGGCGTCAAGGATGCCTTCCGCTATCAGGGCCGAGAGATCGAGACCCGCAAGCTCAACAGCAAATGGTCGGCTGTGCGCCTGCCGAAGATCGGTTGGGTGAAGTTCCGCGACACCCGTCCGGTCCGTGGCAAGCTGCTGAACGTGACTGTCGTTCACTCTCGCAATGGCTGGCATGTCACCTACGCCTGCGAAATGGCCAGCCGGGACGCTGCGACCAGCAACCTTCCTGCCGTAGGGATTGACCGGGGCGTTGCGAACACGCTGACCCTCTCGACCGGCGAACATCTGCGGATGCCCGGCAGTCTTGCGGAGATCGAACGGAAAAAGCGTCGGGCGCAGCGCGTGGTCGCGCGCCGAAAGCGTGGATCGGCCCGCCATGCCAAGGCGCAGCGCAGGGTGGCAGCGTTGCAGGCTCGCGGAGCGCGCATCCGGCAGGACTGGCGACACAAGGCGAGCCTCGGTCTTGCCCAGAGCTTTGGCACGGTCGTTTTGGAAAACCTCGCCACACGCAACATGACGCGCAGCGCCAAGGGAACGGCGGACGCACCCGGAACCAATGTCCGCCAGAAGGCGGGTCTGAACCGGGCTATCCTTGATCAGGGCTGGCACGGGTTTGAGACCGTGCTGGCCTACAAACTGGAAGAACGGGGCGGACACCTGTGCAAGGTCGATCCGCGCTACACCTCGCAGACCTGCTCGGCCTGCGGAGCCGTGGACAGGGGGAGCCGCGAAAGCCAAGCGTCTTTCTGCTGTCGCACCTGCGGCTTCCGCGCCCATGCCGACCACAATGCTGCGATCAACATCCTGCGTCGGAACACGGCGTCTATGCTCGTGGAGGAAGACCATTGGGTCTCCGTTGAAGCGAGAACTATCGGCGGGGCTACGTGCCCCTCCCGAAAATCCCCCGGCTTCAGCCGGGGGAAGATGTTAACAATGCGATACCGAACGACATAGCCGCTGTCACCGACAGTCGATGATCCACTCCCGGCACTCCTTGGGAAGGTCATCGATCATGCGTCCGAGACGGGGATGTGCGCCGAGTATTTTCACGCCCAGTCGGATAGCCTCACCAGCCCGAGGCGCAGCGTCGGCGTGCTTGGGGCGCAGGAAATCCCCTCAGACGTTGTAAATGCCGGCTCGCGCGGGCAGCGAATATCACTTGTGGCGTTCAGGAGCAGGCACTTCGTCTTCGGTTCCCCAGCTCATCAGCCACTGATCAACATCTTCGGCTGTCACATGCAGCCCCGTTTCCCGAAACTCTTCCCACGCCGCGAGAGTGTCACGGCGCAATCCATCGCGCTTTTCTTCCTGCGCGACATACTGGGCGATGGCTTCGCGCATTATCCAGTGAGACGTGTTGAGCGACAGACGGTATGACCTGGTTGCATGTGGGCTGGCGTCGATAGGTGGTTTGCCTCCACGATGTGTATATTGAAACGAGGGTTGCGACGGATCGCAGGGCCTCATGCACAAGGGAGACAAACCATGTCGGATTATAGCGCATTTGTGGGCCTTGATGTCCATAAAGATACGATCGCGGTGGCTGTGGCGGATGCCGGTCGCACGGGTGAGGTCAGGTTCTGGGGTGAAATCGCTAACACGCCAGACGCTGTCGCCGGCATGCTGCGCAAGCTTGGCGGGCGGCATCCGCTGATGCATTTCGTCTATGAAGCAGGCCCCTGCGGCTACGGCCTCCATCGTCAGATCATTGCGACGCAACATCACTGTGAGGTGGTCTCTCCGGCCCAGACGCCGCGCAAGCCGGGGGACCGGATCAAGACCGACCGGCGAGACGCGATCATCCTGGCCCGCCTGTCACGGGCTGGCGAGCTGACGTCGGTCTGGGTGCCTGACACGATTCACGAGGCGATGCGTGATCTGATACGGCTGCGTCAGGCCATGGTGAAGGATCTGCGTGCCGCACGGCAGAGGACGAAGAGTTTCCTGCTACGGCACGGTCGCGTATTCAAGGGTACCTCCTGGAAGCGCAGCCACAGAATATGGCTCGGTAACCAAAGCTTCGCACATCCAGCGCAGCAGATTGCGTTTCAGAGCTATCTGAACGCTGTCGACCAGGCGCAGGCGCGTCGAGACGAGGTCGATGTGCAGATACGCCTTTTTGCGGCGGATTGGTCGATGGCTCCGGTGGTGGAGGCCTTGCAGGCCTTGCGCGGCGTAGCTTTCATCACGGCGGTGACGGTCGTGTGCGAGGTGGGCGACATCCGCCGCTTTGCCAAACCACGGCAGCTGATGGCATTTCTCGGCCTTGTGCCGGGGGAACGGTCCAGCGGAGAGACGCGCCGTCAAGGCGGGATCACAAAGGCGGGCAACGTGCTGGCCCGAGCGGTTCTGATCGAGGCGGCCTGGTCATACCGCACCCCGGCCAAGATCGGCGCGCAAATGATGTTGCGCCAGGAAGGCATCCCTCAGGCTGCGAAAGATATCGGATGGAAAGCCCAGGTCCGCCTGTGTGGCCGTTACCGTCGCCTGATGGCGCGGGGCAAGAAGTCTGCGCTGGCGGTTACGGCAGTAGCGCGGGAACTTGTCGGCTTCATTTGGGCCATCGCTCATATCACCGAGCCGACTGGCGCCGAAGGTGCAGCGTGACTGTTATGTGCTTCCCCGGCCACGCCGCCGCCCGCCATAAATGGCGTGGCGGTCAGCGACGTGGCGGCTGTACAGCCTTGTAGAGGCAATGAAGAAGCACCAGAACCGAAAGGAAAACAAACCTGAACACAAACGATGCGATGGCCAGGGTGTCGGAGCAGGTCAGAGAAATCCCCCAAGGTGGTTAGAGAGCGGCGCTTGCCGTATTCACGTGCGACAGAAACAGGGATCTCGCGACGTATGCCGGTATGCGCCTTTGACGCGCGGATAAGAGCTTGATCAGCCGTCGCTGTTAGCTCCGGCATCCTGCCCATCGCATTCTGACGACGCGAAACGCCTGACGGAAAGCTGGCGGCAGATACGTCGTGCGCATCGGTATTGACTACGGTCATAAGAACCACCTTGACCGGTAGCGACAGCCACCTTGGCCGGTGGGGCTGAACGGAAGACGGGCATGCCCGTCTGGAGGGCAGCCCCACCGGCCTGATTGATTTTGGGAATAGGTGCTGGTCGCTGCGGGTTGGTATGCCGGAAGCCTCTACGTTCAAACGGAGGATCCGGGTTGGCCTACAAACCCATCACCGACCAGCAATTGAGATTATACATGACCGACCTCCAAAATCACAGCCAGCGCACGGCGGCTGCCCGTGCCGGGTTCAGCGAACGAAGCGCCCGGCGTTTCAATGCCGACCCAACACCGCCTTCAAAGCGCAAGATTGTTCACGGGCGCACGGTGGCCGACCCTCTGGAAGGCTATTGGGAGAATGAACTTCTTCCTTTGCTGGAGAATGACAGCGCATTGCAGGCGATCACCCTGCTGCGTCACCTTCAAAGTGAGCATCCCGTGGCGTTCCCTGATGATCGTATCCGTCGCACCCTCGAGCGGAGGGTGCGGCAGTGGCGGGCGCTGAACGGCCCTGAGCGTGACATCATCTTCCGCCAGACGCCGGAACCGGGATATATGGCCCAGTCCGACTTCACCCATGCCGATGAGCTGCGGGTGATGATCGCGGGACAGGCATTCCCGCACCTGCTCTATCACTTCGTCATGGCCTACAGCCGTTGGGAGCATGTCGGCGTGGTTCTCGGTGGGGAGAGCTTCACGGCGCTGGCAGAGAACCTCCAGCAAGCCCTCTGGTCGCTGGGCGGCGTGCCACAAAACCACCGCACCGACAGCCTCTCGGCTGCTTTCCGCAACTTGACCGCCGAGCAGCGCGAGGACATGACCAAGCGCTACGATGCGTTTGTCGGCCATTACGGCATGGAAGCCAGCCGCAACAACCGCGGTGAGGCCCACGAGAACGGGGCGGTGGAATCGCAGAACCGGCATCTCAAGACAGCCATCGATCAGGCCCTGATCCTACGCGGCAACCGTGACTTTACCTGCATCGAAGACTACCGGCGGTTCGTCGATATGCTGGTGGCCCGGCGCAACCGGCAACGTGCCGATGCCGTTCAGGCAGAGCGGGGCCATCTGAGGCCACTGCCACAAAGGCGCACGACAGACTTCACCGAGATCGTGGTGCCGGTCACGCGGACGGGCGGCTTCTTGGTCAAGAGCATCTTCTACAGTGCGCCGTCGCAGCTGATCGGGCAGCGCTTGCGGGTCCATCTCTACGATGATCGCATTGAGGCGTTTCTCGGCAGCACCCTTGTCGTAACCCATCCCCGAGCCCGCGGACGTGGCGACGGACATCGTGTCCACGTCATCAATTACCACCACGTGATCCATGCTCTGCGGCGCAAACCGCAGGCCCTGTGGAGTTCAATCTACCGCGACAGCCTGTTTCCACGGACTGAATACGCCGAAGCCTGGAAGGTGTTGCAGCGGGACCTGCCAAGGCGGGATGCCTGCCGCCGGATGGTCGATCTGCTCTACATCGCCCATGAACAAGCCTGCGAAGTAGAACTGGCACATCTGCTGGCAGCTGACCTCGATGCGGGCCAGGTGCCAGATCCTGAGACGCTGGCATCCTGTCTGGCTCCAAGGCACATGGAACTGCCGAAGGATGTCGCCGTCACCCACCCGACACTGGACAGCTTCGATGCTCTTCTGAGGGCCAGCGCATGACCGCCCGCGAGGTCGACATCCACACGCTGCCCGGCATGCTGACCGCCCTGCGGCTGCCAACCTTCCACAAGCTCTGGGCCGAGATCGCTACACGCGCTGATACCGAAGGCTGGCCGGCCGCCCGGTTCCTCGCCGTGCTGGCGGAATACGAACTGGCCGAGCGCGATATGCGGCGTATCCGGCGACACCTGAACGAGGCGCAGCTTCCGGTAGGCAAGACGCTGGCCACCTTCGACTTCAAGGCACTGCCGACCCTGCCGCGCGCCCGCGTCGAGGCTCTGGCGGCAGGTGACTGGCTGGAGGGTGGCGGCAATCTGATCGCCATCGGCAATTCCGGCACCGGGAAGACCCATATCTTGTCTGCTATCGGTCATGCCCTGATCGAGGCAGGACATCGCGTCTTCTACAGCCGGACCAGTGATCTGGTGCAGCGGCTCCAAGCGGCCCGCCGCGATCTCGTTCTCGAGGCTGCACTGGCGAAGCTCGACAAGTTCGACCTGATCATTCTCGATGACATCACCTACGCCCACAAGGATCAGGCCGAAACAGGCGTTCTCTTTGAATTGATCGCCCGGCGCTACGAATACCGTAGCATCGCCATCGCGGCCAATCAGCCCTTCAGTGGCTGGGATCAGATCTTCCCAGACAAGGCCATGACCGTCGCGGCCATCGACCGGCTGGTCCACCACGCGACCATCCTCGAGATGAATGCCGAAAGCTTCCGTCAACGTGCGGCTGCCCTGAACAAGCGAGCACAGGCCGAAGCCTCAGCGACAACCATCACCGACAACCAGAGCGAAGGAGAAACCTAACCCAGAAAACCAAACGATACGCCAACCTCAGCGGCCTCAAAACCGGCCAAGGTGGCTGTCGCTACCGGACAAGGTGGTTGACGCTCTACAGAGACGTGCGTTTGCGCGAGTCCGCCAGTTTTTGAACACGCTCTTTCATGTCGTCATCAAGCTTGATGGATGTCGGAGAGGCCATTTGGTGCTCCAGCTGATAAGTAATACCTTTTACTATGGTAGGGTGAAAACAGTCGCCTGTCCATTGGGTCAAACCAGACAACCGCGCTCGAATCTGCCTTTGCCCCCCTGTGTCAGCGGATCAAGGCGATGCCAGGTCAGCACCACACCCCGTAAGGGGCTCGGGGTCAGCCCACCCTTTCTGTGCCAAGGAACTTTTCCTGAGGTGAGCGGGTTGGTGTTGTAATGAAAGCCGCGCGCAAAACGCCGGCGCAAAATCCAAGGGAGGAATACCATGCGTATTCATACCAACAGCCGGTCAGAGCTGTCACTCATCGCCATCACCGCCTCTGCCGTGGCCTTCGGGGCACCGGCCCTTGCCCAGGGTGCCAACACCAGCAGCCTTGAGCATACCGTCGTGCTCTACGATCTCACCCAGCCGTGGGACATGGCCTTCCTGGGCGACGGCACGATGTTCTTCACCGAGCAATGCGACGGTCTGTCGGTGATGATGCCCTCGGGCGAGGTCAACGCGCTTCTGGGCATGACCGGGACCGAAGAATACCCCGACACCGCCAGTGACCTGTTCTGCGAAGGTCAGGCCGGCATGATGGGTCTCGCCGTCGATCCCGACTTTGAAGACAACCGCCGGATCTACGTCTATTCGACCTCGAACATGTCCGATCCGCACACCAACCGCCTGATGCGGTTCGAAGTGAACGAGGATTTCACAGCCGTGTCGGACCGCACCGACATCGTGGACGACGTGCCCTACAAGATGGAAGCCAGCGACCAGCCCTTCGGCGGGGTCGGCGCGCATAACGGTGGCCGCGTGCGCTTTGGCCCCGAGGGTCACCTGTTTCTCACCACCGGCGACAACCACAACCCCGAAGTGCCCCAAAGCCCGACGATGATGGGCTCCAAGGTGCTGCGCCTCGACACCGACGGCAATGCAGCCGAAGGCAACAGCCCACCCGAGGGCTTCGACGAGCGCACCTACACCTACGGCCACCGCAACGTCCAAGGCATCACCTTCCACCCCGAAACCGGCACGCCGATCACCGTCGAGCACGGCCCCTGGCACTCGGACGAGATCACGGTGCTGGAAAACGGCGGAAACGCCGGCTGGGACCCGCGCCCCGGCATGGCCGGACGCGCCGATGACTGCCCCGACGGCTATTGCGGCTACGAGCCCAACCAGATGGAAGGCATGAACCGCTACGAACGCGCGGCCTACATGCCGATGACCGACTTCGAGACCTACCCCGACGCAATGCCGCCCATCTGGGACAACAACGGCTGGTCGCAGGGCATGGCCTCGACCGCCTTCCTCGAAGGCGAGAACTGGGGCGACTGGGACGGCGCCATGGTCGTGGGCTACTTGGGCATCGGCTTCGGCGGCACACCCATCGGCCAGCGCATCGACGTGATCGAACTCGACGACGACCTCAATGTCTTCGACGTCACCGAGATGACCCTGCCCATGGCATCAGCCCGCTTCCGGTCGCTGGTGCAAGGCCCCGACGGAAGCCTTTACGCCGCCGTCGACGAAGGCGCGATCCACAAGCTGACACCGACAAGCGACTGAGCTACAGAATGTCGCGCCGCTGAGAGGCGGCGCGACGGCGTAGTCAAACACCGTAAAAAGTGCTCACTGCACGGTCAGGCTTTCTCTGCCCCGTCTGGCACAAAGGCCTCAAGAAAATTCAGCGCGTGCCAAAAGCCTTCGCCGTTGTTCTTGTGGCCCTGCCAGACCTCGGGGATGAAGGACACACTTGGAGCATGGTCGGCCATCGCCTCCCATAGGGCGTGGAAGTCCATGTCGCCCTCTCCGATCTGGACGCCCTCGCCATCGACGCCTTGGGCGTCGACGATGTGCATGTGGATCGTGTGCTTCAGGATCTTCTCCAAATTGTCGTAGAAGGACCAGCCGCCATGGTTGCTGGCCATCAGCGTATGCGAGGAATCAAAGCAGACCTTGACCCCGTGGGCGGAGCAGAAGGCATCAATCTCGGCAGGGTGGACGAAAAGATTGTGGTGCCGTTGCCCGCCGAAGTGCCACGGAAAGGGTGGCATCGTCTGGATTGCGATAGCCACACCTGAGGTATCGATCTCGGCCAGCGCTGCCGCCACGCGGTCGTAAAGTGCGGGTCGGGTTTCGGGTGACAAAAAGCTGTTCTCACTGAAGCCACCGGCGTTTACGACGATGGCCGGGGTCTCGGTCGCCGGGAACAGGGTCTTGAGCTCGCGGGTGATCGCGCAGACGCGGTTCAGCTCCGTGATCGACCGGGCGCGGTAGGCAGGATCATCCGAGGTCAGATCGAGAATATGATCCCCCGAGAAAAGCTCGGGGCTGTGGACGGCAAAGCCCATGCCCTCCTGCACGGTGTCGAAGAAGTCGCGGAAATCCAGTTCCAGATCCTGATAGCTCAGATGGAACTCGACGAAGTCGAGGTTCGACAGGTGAATGAGCTTGCCGTAGTCATGATACCGCACCGGCACGCCGAAGGGCCGGTCGAAGTGGTAGGGCCGCGGTTCGGCAACCTCATCGGCCAAATCAGAATCAAAGAAATAGGCGCCGGGGTCGAAATCGCGCTTGGCTTCCTTACCGATGAGCTGCTCCAGGTAGATCGGTTGCAGACCCTGACCGGGGCTCTTGATGTCGAGGCTCTCACGTTCGATCCGCTGGCCCTTTGTGATCGGACGGCTGGCAATGATGCTCTTGGCCAGCGTCTCGCGGTTGATCATTTCGCCTTGGGTGATGACCCGTTCGTTCGCAGTGCCGAGCGATTCCTCGACCTCGCGGATCATCCGCACCATGTCATCAATCTCGGGCGGCAGCAGCGATACCTTGTGGTCATTGCCCTCCATCGACTTGTCGACGGTGATATGCTTTTCGATAACCTTGGCGCCCATGGCGACCGCAGCCACCGGCACCGAGACACCACGCTCGTGGCCCGAATAGCCGATGGGCCAGCCGGTGATCTCGGCCAGGCGGCTCAGATACTTGAGCTGCACGTCCTTGAAGGGCGTCGGATAGGTCGAATTGCAATGCAGCAGCACGTAGTCCGCGCCGATCTCGCGCAGGAAGGTGTTTGTCCGGACAATTTCGGCCTCGGTGGACATCCCGGTCGAGCAGAACATGCCCTTGCCGGTGCGGGCGATCTCTTCGAGGAAGGTATGGTTGGTGAAATCGGCCGAGGCGACCTTGTAGGCTGGCATGCCATAGTCCTCCAGCAGCGCCAGCGAGGTCGCATCCCAAGGCGTGCAGAGCGGCAGGATGCCGATCGACTTGCAGTAGTCGAAGACCTCGAACAGCTCATCGTTGGTGAGCTGAAACCGGGACAAGAGATCATGGGTATATTGCGCGCCCAGATCGGCGCTGCTGTCGGATTTGCCGGCCATTTTATAGAGCGCATCCATGTTGCGCATCTGGAACTTGACGCAATCGGCACCGGCGTCGGCTGCGATCTTGGACAGCTCCTTGGCCAGCGCAACCGACCCGTTATGGTTGTTGCCGACCTCGGCGATAATGAAGGCCGGTGCGGTAGCGGAAATCTCGCGCTCGCCCACGCGGAACACGCCAGAACTGCGCTTGGCGATGGCCACGACCCGCCGCGCATCGTCGATAACGGGGACCACATCGACGCCCTGCCCGAACAGGGGAATGATCTCGGCGGGGGGCGTGCCCTTGCCGACAGACCGCGGAGCAGGGTTGGCTAGGGTTTCGATCCGCACGTTCAGATCGAACTCCGAGGCCGCCGTCAGCCAGCGCCGGAAATCCCCGTCAGTCAACGATCCTTGCAGGATACCACCTTCACCAACGACGAAGACCACCTTGGATTTGTTCCGGTTCATCTTCTCGAGAGCGGTCATGACCGTCTCCCCTTCGAACACGATGAAAGGGGCGATGTTGAAAAGCATCTGGGTCAAGCTGTGGTCTCCCGTATGTGGCAACGGCTCTGGCTTGCGCCAATGGTGCCGGGCAATTCTGGTCCGAAGGCGGGTCGCATCCGGGATCGGTCCCCGACAATCGCCTGAGGGCACCTATTCCGACGCATCAGTCTGGTCAACATGGCCCCTGCCCCATTGGCTTGTTCACGCGCTCAGGGTGCCCGCATCCGCGCCAGGGCATCAGCCAGTTCCAGATCGGCCAGACTGTCGATCTCGAACGGCGGCTGGTCCACTGGGCACAAAGCGACCTTCCCGCAAAAGCGCTGGCCCGTGGCCTCGAAGGCCGCCACGTCGACACAGTAGATCGCCCCGTTTTCGCGGTATTGCGGCGGCAAGTCCTGACGGCGCTTGCGCTGCGTCGTGTGGTCATGGTTCTGGCCCACTCCCAGCCCTTCCGCGTCGCGCGTCCACAGAAAGCTGTGATCCTCGACCACCGACAGCGCGCAATCCGCCCCCGCCGTCTCCATCGCGTCGAGACAGGCGTCGATGTCGCCGGGCGTGATGAAGGGCGAGGTGCATTGCAGGAACACCAGCCGCGCGATCTGTGGATAATCTGCCCGGATGGGACCAAGCGCATGCAGCCAGCCGGCTTCCGAACTGGCGGTGTCGCCCGCGATCGCGGCTGGGCGGTTGATGATATGGCCCCCCTGGGCGCGGGCTTCGGTCGCGATCGCCGTATCGTCGGTCGAGACATAGACCGCCGCCTGACTATCCGCCTGCACGGCAGCCCGCACGGCACGCCCGATCAGGGAAATACCCCCCACCTCGCGCAGATTCTTTCCCGGCACGCCCTTGGAACCGCCACGGGCAAGGATAACGGTTGCACAAAGCGGTCGGGACATGGGGCAAACACCTCTTGAATCATCTCATGGGGAAGTCCCATACCAAAGACTGCACTACAATTGCGAAAAGCACCGGTCCCCTCGCCAGAGATTGGAACTTGAGGGCACAGACACCGCCTGATAGATGCCAGCCCGATCAAAGCCGTGCAAAAGGTATTCAATGTCCACTGGCTCCGCCGTTTTTCAGACACGCCAGCGCGACACGGCCCGCAGCAGATGATCTGGAAAATCTACAATTACCTGCTACGCAACACGTCGCTGTCCCAACGGCAGTGGTTTTTCAAGACCGAACCCCGCGCCTTCGCGGTCCTGGACACCCCCGGACAGGCCTGTCCCGCCTGCGCGACCCCTGCCAGCCACCGCAGCGACTACCCGTCGCGCCGCGCGCCCTTTTACGATTATGACGTCCTGTGGTGTGCAAACTGCGGTCTGGGCTTCGTGCCGGGGATCGGCCCCAAGCTGGATGCCTATTACACAACGGATTACGCCGAAGAGAACCGGCGCGACCGCGATCTCGCACCCGATACCTATTTCGCCCAGTTCGAAGAGGGTGAAGATCCGACGCTGGTGACCTATGCAAGGCGGGCGCGCCGCCAGTTCAAACTGTTGCGCCGCCACAAGGCCCGTTTCACCCGAACGCTCGATTACGGCAGCGGGCCGGGGTATTTTCTCAACGAATGCGATGCCAAGATCCGCCACGCAGTCGAACCCGACTTGATGAGCCATAAATACCTCGCGCATCTGGGTGCCGAGATCCACCACGACCATACGACCCTGCCACAGGGCTTTTTCGACTGTATCCTCGCCTCGCATGCGATAGAACATCTGCCACCAGAAACGCTGCAAGAGGTTCTGAAGGCACTTCTCGCGGCTCTTGCACCGGGCGGTCGCATGCTGATCGAGGTGCCGCAGGGCGGGCACAGCCATCTGCATCTGGCCGGTCACCGGCAGGAGCCTCACACGCTTTTCTTCACGGGCGAGGCACTGGAGCGCGCTTTAAAAACCGCCGGCGCACCCATTTTGAAAACCCTTGCCATGGGCAAGACCGAAAGTCCGCGCCGCGACGACCCGATCTACCGGCCGGGGGAAGCCGACTTCCATTGCACGTCCCGCGGATCACTGTCCGTGGTCTGCACGACAGACCGCAAGCGACCGAAATCAGGGAAAAGCACGCCGCAAGCGGCGCAAGACCCTCAACGTTGAAATATGGTAAAGACCGACCCGGTTGGCCCAGTCACCCGGCGGATCGGTGGGCGAGATGGCAGGCCGGGGCCCGTCGCGCACCGGTGCAAGGGGCATGATTGCGTCCAGCAGAGATCCGCTACTGGCCCGCTGAAGGAAACCGCCCGTTTCCTCCTGCACCGCACTCAGGACCGCCAGATCGAGCGCGGGATCGTGCTGCCGCGCATCGACCTTGCGACGTTCCAGATCGGCGCCCAGAAGCGCGCGCTGGCTTGTGCCAGTGGCATAGCTATATCGGCGGTCCTGCTGGTAGAAATCCATCCCCGTCAGGATGATCCTCTCCGCCCCCTGACCCAGAGCCGCCAGAACCGCATAGGTGCCGGTCATCGGCTTTCTGTCGTATCTGGCAATCAACGCGGAAACGCGGGCATCAAGGTCCGGCAGCCCCGTGCGCAATGGCTGGTAGGTCGCATGAAACCGTCGCTTCCCGGCGCGGATGACCGCCGGGTTGTGACTGGTCCAGGCCCGGACATCGTAAGTCCCGCGACAGCGCCAGAGCGTTTCGAACATGAAGGGCGCCACCCGCGGGTCGCCACCCATGACCGCCAGATCAACCCGGAGCCCCAGATAGCTTTGCGGCTCGAAGAAGAAATTGTTGGTCCGCACCATCCGGTCAGAAGCCAGAATCCGCCCCCCCGCCTCCTGCATGAGCGACGCCCCGTTTCCGGCGACGACATAGGTCGAATGGGTCACGTCTGTCATGTCGTTCGTTTCTGGGGATGACCTGCGGGACTCATCTCACAAAGCCCCCCTCCCTCAAGTTCCACATAAAGGGCCGCCAAGAGTCTTTTTCGGACGCAACCGATCCTACGGCGTGATGATGGCAGGCACACGATGGTCCGTCATCAGTCTGCGAAATGCAACGTGTACAGGCAAGTCGGAGGCGCTCAGAAGCTCCCACTTCGACTGCGCCACGAAATGAATCACACGAGCGCTTCGCAATGCTTCATCATGAAATGCGTGATCGGCGCCCTTATGAATTTTCCAGTTGTAGACATGCGGAAGGAACATCTTCTGTTCACCGAGCCACATGGCATTCAACAGCGACTGGTCCTGCGTGCTGGTATGTGTCTTGTCATTGAGCATTCGAACCACCTTGTCGAACGATTCCATGGAGAGATGACGCTCCCGAACCAGCATGAAGCCGGAGTTGAACCCTCGCTTGCTTGCCCCATAGTCGATTCCGAAGAATGAAGACGGTGACCCGACCGGGACGACGGCTATGTCGGCAGGAAGGCGAAAGACACCCGCTATGCTCCGCAGCACCATCATGTCGCTGTCCATCCAGAGCACTGCCGTGAACTGGGACATTCTCAGGATACTCAGCTTCAGATAAACGCTTCTCTTGCCCGGCAAGGAAGAGTCGATTTTCTCCTTCACCTGCTTCCCTTCGGTCCATCGCTTTACGAGGTCGTCCGAAAGAAAGCTCGTATCGAGGTCATGGAACTGGACTTTCGGATAAATTTCCCGGAGCACCATCCGATTTTTTTCCGACAGCGGTGCGTAGATGGTGTCGGTCAACAAAACCACTTCGCAATCCTTCGGGATGGATTTGGTTTCCACCAAAGATGCGAGCCAAACGGCGCCAAGCCCGATAAAATTGTCAGTCACGCAACTGACGATTGCACAACGCCCCATGTGATTCTCTAGGTCAGGTGTCGGCAGGAGCAAATCCAGTCGTCGTTCCAGTTTTTTAAGCCTTGCCTGGTTGTCCAGGCTCACTCTGGCACCTTTCCGCAGATCCCTTGCCCAATCGCGTAGCTTGCCGATCATCTGCTCTCTCCAACCCGCATTTTTGCCGCCCTACCACGGCATGTGACCGAGCGCTTCCTTTCATGTGTCTCCCCTTGTGACCAGTTTAATCTCGGTGGTCTTCACCTATTCTGGCCCGCATGGATCAAAGCTTCACACTCCAGTATCTCTGGCTTGATACTTAAAAAACATGCTACTTGACCCAGCAATGATCCGACGTCTCAAGCAATCCTCCTTCGGCAAGGCCCTTTACCGTTTGTCGCGCCGCAGCCCAGCCGGCTGGCCGTTGCGTATCCTGGGCTGGGGACTTCAGTCCGTGGATCTGGCGCTCACGCATGCGAAGCCTGTCAACAAGGCACATAACCGCAGGCAGCAGGAGATCCTCTCCGCCTTCGAAAGCCGGCACCGATGATGGCGTCGGGCTGCGGGGACGGGCAAAAGCCTCTGACCCTTCTCTTCAGCGACGATTCCACGCTGATCTTCGCCCGCCGCATGCGCGAGGAGTTGCAAGGGGCAGACCCTCGGCGTCCGGTCGAGATGACCCATTTCAAGGATGAGACCGCCCTGTCGTCCCGGCAACTGGACCAGCTGTTGCCCGAAGGGCCGGACCGCGTGGTGACCGGGGCGGACCTCGCCGCCGACCTCGCCTCCCCCGAGCGCGACGCCATCATCACCAGCCGGGTCTATGGCGCGCTCGATGACGCGCTGCGGGTCTTGCCGGATCGGCGGTCATCCCCGCGTCCCTGCGTGGTGGCCTTTCTGGGCGGGCTGGATTTCTTTCCCGAACAGGGATTTCAGCGCCGCCGTTTCTGCGATGCCGTCTATCTCTTTCCGCGAAGTGCCGTCACCGTCTTCCGGCGCGCGGTCGCGCCGCCGGAAGACGGTTGGCAAGAGCTGGGGTTCGGCCATCCTGCGGCCCTCATGCCCGAGGCGACCGACGGAGACCTCCCGCGCGACATCTTCTTCTTCACCCAAGCGCTCAGCCCCGCGACGAAGCGGGGGCGGGTGCACATGCTGCGCGTCATGATCGCGCTGGCCCGCGCCTATCCGAACCGCACCGTCTGGATCAAGCTGCGGCATCTGCCCGACGAGAACCGCAACCATCTGCACCAGGAGCGGCACGACTATCCCTCCCTGCTGGCGGCGATGAGCCCTCTGCCCCTCAACCTGCGCCTGACCGACATGACCATGGAAGAGGCGCTTGAGCAGACGGGGCTGGGGATCACCTGCACCTCGACCGCGGCGCTGGATCTGGTGCGGGCCGGGCGGCCCTGCATGGTGCATCTGGATTTCGTGGACGCCTATGTCGACCCGCTGGTGCCGCCGATGCGCCGCCTCTTTGCGGCAAGCAGGTTGATCACACCGCTGGAAGACCTGCTCGACCTGAAGGCCACCCCGCACGATCCGGACTGGCTGGCCGACATGTTCTGCCCCCGCGATCTGGGCCGCCGCGTGCTGGACACAGTGGCGCGGTTCCACGCGGCAGACAGGTCACAGATACAGGATCGTCCGTCCGTAGCGCCGTAGCAGGAGCAGGCCGAAGAAGGCGGGCACAAGAGCCCACGTCAGTACATAGGCCAGGTCCGGATAGGTGGGATGATAGGTCGAGTAAAATCCGCTCCGCATGATGCCGGTGATATGCACCAGCGGATTGAACCAGAGGTATTGCTGCGCGAAAAGAGGAAGCTCCTCGAAGATATAGATCACTGCCGACAGAATGATGAGCGGCCCCGTGGCGATTCCCCAGATGATTTTCCAGACGGGCAGAAGCGTAAACAGGAAGCAGTTGAAGGCCCCCACACCAATGCCCAGCAGAACGGTCAGACCATAAGCCAGAAGAATGGCGTCGAAGCTCAACCGATCGGTTGAATCGACGAACATGTAGATCCCTGTCAGGATGACGATTGCGACGACGAATTGCGTCAGGACCGTCAGGATGGCCCGGGCGATCAGGGCATCGGCCAAGGTCACGCGCGGATAGGCCAGCAGAGGCTTCGAAAAGGCGACGGCACCGCCCACGTTGTTCGACAGCATCTGGAACAGTCGCAACGGCAGGATACCCGTTGCGTAGAACAGGATGAAATTGCTGCCCAGTGGCGGGCTTCTGAGCAGCAGCGAAAAGGCCAGCGCCAGGATCACGATCATGGCCACGGGCTGGGCCACGGCCCAGAAATACCCCCCCGGCGACCGGCCATAGGTGGTCGTCATCTCGCGCAGGATCAGCGCGAGGATGGACCGCAGCGCCTTGTGGCGCAGTTGGGGTCTGGCGGCGGGCCGGATCATCAACCCATCTTGAGGAGGTGTCGCGTGGCGAGTCATTGTTGTAGCCGTCTACATGAGATAGAGACATTCAACAATTTCCGAAAACGAGGCGGACTTCCAGATGACTTCCTCTCCGGCTCTCAAGGGGCAGGATGCCGGGGCCAAACCGTCCGGTGAAACGGGATCCCCCTCCGGGGCGGATACGGCCAAGACCGCGCAGAAGCCCACGGCCGCACCGAAAGCCGAGACCCCGCCCAAGCCGAAACCAAAGCCCAAGCCAAAGCCCAAACCTGCGCCCTCGGCCCCGCCCGTCGCGGGCCCCGTGCACGTCAAGAGCCGTCACATCGGGATTATCCTGAGCTTTCTGCTGCTGGTCGTGGTCCCCGTCACGGCCGTCGGCGGCTATCTCTACACGATGGCGCAGGACCAGTTCGTCTCGCAGGTCGGCTTCACCATCCGCCGCGAGGAGGCGCCCCTTGTCTCCAGCCTCATGAGCTCGTTGGGGCAGGTGTCGTCCGCCTCGTCCAGCGACAGCGACATCCTTTACGAATACGTCCGGTCCCAACAACTGGTGCAGCGTGTGGATGAGGAACTGGACCTGCGCCGGGTCTATTCCTCGGTCTATGAAGAGGACCCGGTCTTCGCCCTCAGCCCCGATGCGACGATCGAGGACCTGGTAGACTACTGGAGCCGCATGGTCCTCGTGTCCTACGCACCCAGCAGCGGCTTGCTCGAACTCGAGGTCCGCGCCTTCGACCCTGCCACGGCCAACCGGATCGCCGAACTGATCTTTGCCGAAAGCTCGCGCATGATCAACGAGCTGTCGAACATCGCACGCGAGGACACGACCCGCTACGCGCGCGAGGAACTTGCCGCCGCGGAGGAGAACCTCAAGAACATCCGCGAAACCCTCACCCGCTTCCGGCTCCGGACCCAGATCATCGACCCCGAAGCCGCGATCCAAGGCCAGATGGGGCTTTTGAACTCGCTCCAGCAACAGCTGGGCGAGGCGCTGATCGAATACGATCTCCTGCTGGAGACCACGCGCGAGGGCGACCAGCGCCTGCTGCAGACCGAAAGCCGCGTGGCCGCCATCCAAAGCCGGATCGCGCAGGAACAGCGCAAGTTCGGACAGGGCGGCGACGCCATCGACGGGCAGGACTACGCCACCGTGATCGCGGAATTCGAACGCCTCTCTGTCGAACGGGAATTCGCCGAGCAGAAATACGCCTCGGCTCTTGCGAACCTCGATACGGCGCTGGCCGAGGCCAACCGCCAGAGCCGCTATCTGGCCGCCTACGTCGGCCCGACCACGGCCGAAAGCGCCGAACACCCCAGACGGCCCATGCTGCTGACGCTGGCCGGGTTCTTCGCGATCCTGACCTGGGCCGTGCTGACGCTGATCTACTATTCCCTGCGGGACCGCAGATAGGCCCGCCATGATCGAGATCCGCAACCTGACCAAGAGCTTCCCCACCCGCTGGGGGCGCAAATATGTGCTCAAGGATATCAATCTGACGTTTCCGACCGGATCGTCAGTGGCGCTGATGGGACGCAACGGGGCGGGAAAATCGACCCTTTTGCAGGTCATCGCGGGCAACATGACCCCCGACAGCGGCAAGATGATCACCCAAGGCTCGCTGTCCTTTCCCGTGGGCTTCGCCGGCAGTTTTCACCGTGACCTCAGCGGCGCGCAGAACACCCGCTTCATCGCCCGCATCTACGGCGTCGACACTCAGGAACTTTGCGATTTCGTGCAGGACTTTTCAGCGCTCAAGCGGGATTTCTACCTGCCGGTGCGGGGCTATTCGTCGGGGATGAAGTCGCGCTTGGCCTTCGGCGTCTCGATGGGCCTCCAGTTCGACACCTATCTGGTGGACGAGGTCACATCCGTGGGCGACCAGGCCTTCCGCGCCCGAAGCGCCGAGATATTCAAGGCCCGGATGCAGCACTCGGGCGCCATCGTGGTGACCCACTCCGAACCCGAAATGCGCAACCTCTGCCAGTCCGGCGTCGTGCTCGAAAACGGTCACGCCCGTTATTTCGAGGACATCGAGGAGGCGCTCGCCCTGCATGGCAGCACGATGGACAAGTCGCGGTAGAGAGGAATCAGGCGAAAGAACGCACCGCCGGCCATCTCGTCTCATCCGAGACCCTCCCGGCGTCCGATGAGACTGTGTGAAAGTCTGCCGAGGATCCGCCCGCCAGTCCTGCAAGCATTGCAACAGCGGGCCGGGACCGATACTGACGACGAAGCTTGGGCTGGACCACAGGAGCAACGACCGATCACCGGCAAATTACTGATATATTAATAATATCCGAAATGGCTCCATCCCCATCCATGATTGCAGTGGGCTCGGCATGCCCGGTTTGGTGACTTGACGACATTCACACAGGCGTGGAAATCACTGATACCTTGCCACCCCCCCCAAGATGACCGGATGACGGAAAAATGTTCGATAAAGCAAAAACAAATCTTCGCGACAGGCTATGGCGATTCAACAATAGACTATCCGGGGCTTCCTATTCGAGGCTGGAAAGACGGATTGGCGACCTCGAAAAAAAAATAGACGGACTGAGAAAGGAAAACCGGAAAGCCTTCGCTCTGCTGTCCAGAATCCACGATCGCGAACAGGCTGAAAGACTGGATCTGGCCTCCAGAAATCATGCCCCGCTGGACAATCGGGACATGAAGCCATGAAGGTCCTGCTTCCGTTTCACGACGACAGCACGCTGCTCTTCGCGGCAAAGCTGATGCGGTTCATGTCGGCGTATCCGATCGAGTTAGTCCCCGTCGAGGTGTTCGAGAGACCTGAACTGGGAACGCAGCTGAGCGACCGGCAAATCAACATGCTGATAGAGGGCGGTGCATCTCACCAACAGTTGCTGCCTGAAAGGCTGACGGATCCCACCTATCTGGAAACCTTCGATGCCGTCATCGTGGCGAAGGCCCCGACGCCGCTCCGGCACCTGCTGACGGACCCCGCATACAGGGCCCGCAAGAACAGACCGAAGTTTCTGGCGTTCCTGACGGGTATCGAATTCACGCCGAAGCGTGGAGCGGACAACCGAAAGCACTTCGATACAGTCTTCGTCAACAGGACATCGGATGTGAGCGCATTCGAGAACGTGCGGGGCCGTGAGTCGACGCAACACGTCGCAGTCGGTCATCCCTACTTTCTGCGACCTGCCCACTTCAGGACCGGAGAGATCAGAAGCATCTACTTCTTTGTGCAGGCGATCTCACCCAAGACCTTCAACGGCAGGCTTCATATGCTGCGGCTTCTGGTGGAACTGGCCAAACGTCACCCGGACAAGTCCGTCGCGATCAAGCTCAGGCACCGCCCGAACGAAAACCTGATCCATGTGCATCCAGAGGAATACTCCTATCAATGGCTGGCCGACAACATCATCGGAGAACTGCCCGAAAACCTCGTCTTCTCCGACGTCTCGATGGACGAGGCTCTCGCAGATGCCGACTGCTGCCTGACCTGCACCTCGACGGCGGCCATGGACTTCATCAGCGCCGGACTGCCAACGATGGTCTATCTCGATTACGTGGAATGCTACGCCGATCCGCTGAACACTCCGATGGCGGACCTCTTCGCCGACAGCAATGTCGTCAGCTCGCTCGAGGACGTGCTCTCCCTGAATGTCAGGAAACCTTCACCGCTCTGGATCGATGACAATTTCTGCTCGGCGCAGGAACTGGAAGACGAAATCTGTCGGGCGATCGGCTTGACCGGCCATGCCAGGACTACGGGCACCTAGACCCCATGATCGCGGTGTGAACTGACTGGTCGCGCGTCATTCTTCATTCGAAGGGTTGCGACGGATTGGCCAGTGCCGAGCCTCAGGAATGGGCGTGAGGCGGCGACGGCCCGCGGCACGACTACCCCCTGATCGAAACAGCCAAGCTGAATGGTGTGGACCCGCAGGTTGGATTCGCCTCGGCGAGCGAACAAGCGGGTAGCCGACGGCGCTGGGGGCTCTAACCGTTGCAGGAGCGGACAACCCGCAGACGCTCTGGCTGCGAGAGCAGACGCGGGAAGGCGTCGGCCACTGATGCTGCTGGCCGAGAGAGGCTGCTAACTCGAAAGCGAAAGTCGCCACTCCGTCCCTGCTTGTTGTTGTCAACCTTCGCCCCTCACAACAGGATCGAGGGCTTGCCCAAGCCCCAAGACGAAAACACGATTACAGTATCCAAACCGCGTATGAGAGCTTGCTCAACCGTCGTCTCAGTTCCGCCTCCTACCTCGCGCGTCCACATCACGCAGCCCCGTCCCGCCGGAGCAATTTTCTTGAAACAAAAAGCCTGACAGCGATCATGAGAGCAGGCTGCCGAAAAAGGCCGGGGGCCCATCCCGATGGCAGCATCCAAGGGCGGACGTTGCACCCAAACAACTACTCAGATTCCACCACGAGCAAACTGGCGAGAAGTTCCGCCGCCGCCTTCGACTCCGGGTTCATCTCCGTTGCAATTCTGGCGTATTCAGTCGCCAACTTTCGGTTTCCCAGAAAATCCTGCAGCGAAGCCATTCTGCGATATGCGGAAGCCTTTCTGGGATTTTTACGAATAGCCCACAAGGCGACTTCCAAGGCAATATCGGTTTCCCCCTTCAGATTTAGGCTATCAACCAGCTTGAAGTAGGCATTCACATCGCCGGCGTCTTTTCTCAGATTGATCGCCTGACTATAGATTCCCTCCCATTCATCAATTTTGTCGGCATCCAAGAGGCTTGAAAACTGTCTCTTTCGGACGGATTGCAATAACCTCTTGTATCTGGGCACTTCGGATTCCGGAGTCTGACGAACAGGCGTTATTCCATCTAGAAAGTCACATATCCGGTCGACAAAAACAGGCAGATCAAAACGTTCCTTCAGGACCTGATCCACCGCGTGATAGTCAAGCTCCGTGTCGAGTGCCTTCAATATGGCACTTGATGCGGCCTCCGGCGTGTAGTCCGTGAAAACCTCACAACCGGATATGCCCTTGATCCAGCTCGCGGTCCCAATTCCACTGTAACACACGACCTTCACTCCGCGCGACATCGCCTCGAGGGCAGCAAGTGGCTGCGGGTCATCGATTGATGGCAGGAACAGCACATCGAGCTCGTTGATAAACTCCTGAGTCTTGCTGTTCGAAAGCGGACCATGAAAAAGCATATGCTGCTCGGGAATGCTTCCAACATGAAGTTTTCCGACCCATTCGAAAGAAACATTTTCACTGGATTCGCAGATTATCTCCGAAACTCTGGCAAAAAGCTGCGAACCCTTTCTTGGCTGATAAGACCCGACCATTCCGATCTTCCGCAGGCTCCGAGGCCCGTGGTCCCGAGACAGAGATCGCCTGATTTCCCGCTGCCGGGCCGACAGCATCGTATCGACTGTATTGTATACCACCTCGGCCGACATCGGATTGAATCGCTCGAGAACATATTTCTTCTGCTCGGGCGATACACACATCACGTGAGCCTTTCCCACGTATTCCGTGAAACGCTTGTATGCCAAAGGGTTCTTCTGGGAAAAATTCGTTATGGTCCAGTCCGTTTCGTGAAGATAAATCGCGAACGATGTGGCACGCTGCAGATACACCTCGACCTCATCGAACTCGAAACATGCAATCGAATTGAATACCAAGGTGTGAGGCTGACTTTGTATGAAATTCATCTTGAATGAATTCGTATTGAAGTTGGAGTCCGACAAGTTGACGACCTGACACCGAGCCCCGTTATGAGACGGCGCACCTTCCAGAAAAGCCTTGATAGGTCGATGGACTCCTGCAAAGGAAGTCATCTCGTGAACCACCCAAACGACATTCGCATACGGCGCATCCTGTGACGTCAACAAATCGAAGAAAGGATCCAGATACTCATGGACCCGCCGATTGATCTTGTTGTCCAGTTCTGGCAGGTATTGACTTTCAAGAACTGAAACCCGGGCCTGGGTCTGCCTTAAAATCTCTTTCAATTCAGCCACATCACCATGCTCAGTGCCTTCTGAAACAATGCCCTCCACAGCGGCAAGAAAATCGGCTCTTGGTGCCTTGGACACAGAATTGTCGAGCTTGCCCGACAGGACTGAAATGAGATCATCTATATCGGAAAATTGTCCATGGTAGTTGACGACGAGGTCGGGGTAATTGGAAATTATGGATTTCAGGAAACGCAAGTCGGCATCGAGTGAATGGGCGCCTTGCTCGTATCCCGGTCTTGTATGCTTTTCGCCAAGCCTATTCGCAATGCTCTCTGGAACATTATATGCGTAGCGCGCATTGTTGGACTGATAGAAATCCATACCAAAGATATGAATGTTCCTGTATCCTTCCGACGCGAAATAGGCCAGCGCCTGCAGACCGATCGTCGGCAGCGGACGCGACATGAATGCACGTGCCACATCTGGAGAATTCTGGATGATCGACTTCCAGTAATCCTTGGGTTGAGATCCGCTCCAAAAAGGATCGTCCCTGACCTTGCCGTCTTCATAATCGAGCAGATCTACAGGCACCGGACACATGAAGTTTTTGATAGTGTATGATCGTTCCTGCCAGACCTTGCGCAGCTCCTCGTGCAAACTAGGTCGATTCACTGCCCAAAAATAGTAATCCGTCACCTCGCCGAAAGGATATCCACTTTCCAGAAAGAAGAAGTTGAGCCGAACGACAATTTTCTCTCCCTCGATATCCTCGAACGCCCTTACGTGATCCAAGGCGCTCGGACCATTTCCGATGATGACGACAGGAGTATCAAGAGGATTCATTTCGGCGGCTTTCTGACCTTGGGAGTGCGTCACACGTCTACCTCGGAGTGGTCCATCCCACTGATCGTCAAGTTTCATGCGTGCGGGAATGCACCTTTTCGAATGCTAGCAAATAGCTTCAAAGAAGAGGCCTCGCAAGTCATGCTGTCGCAGAATATCTTAATCTATAGCAGCCTCACGCCCGGCGCAAGTCGATCGGCCAACAGCACCTGTCCCAGACGATGTCCTATGTTATCCATATCCGGCACAGATAGCGGCGCCCAAAGTGAACTTCATAACGCCTGCCGCAAGGCTGGATCATAGGACAGATAGAAGAAATCTCTCTCGTAGAAATTTTCGATGTAGGACAGAGAATTGCGATTGAGGATGAAATCGGAATTATCGCTTTTATCGCGCCCGCGAGAGGTATTAATCGCCTCTAAGCCCTTGAAGTATTGTGGAGCCAAAGCTCGAACGATATTTATATCTTCTTTCAGGTTTTCGAACCTGAGCAATATTTGAGGACTGCTCGACCTGAGCCAAAAAACCTGATGCCGAAACCACATGTCAGACCGAAGGTCAAAACGATTTTCTATAATACGATCGACGAATTCGTTAATATTCCTGTCCAAGCCCTTTTCGATGATCATCTTTCTCAATGGCACCTTGTCGGTATTTATTTTCTTCATGTGGCATTGATACTTGTATGCAGAAAAAAATCGGTTTACCGGATTCCGGACAACGGCAAATCGCACATACTGTCCGCCCATGAACGTCCTGTCTTCGGCGGAATTCAGCGAATGATCGGTGGACTGATGTGGGCACCCGAAACTGCCGGTGACTGCCTGACCCGCATTCTTCGGTATATGCACAAATACCAAGTTCGTATCGTGAATCCTGCGCAAAACTGTCCCCGTCTCAGATATAGATTTCCGTCACGTTTATACCGAGGTGTAGCTTGGAACAACCTATCAAGACTTCGTGTTCTTGTGCGCCGTTTACTTTCATCGAACACGTTCAGCCCTTGCCGCTCAAGAACCCCACAGCCCCCCACAGCCCGCCCAGATCCTGCCGGTGGTGCCAAGCATAAAGGGCCCGGACCGGCAGGTGCAGGGGGCCGAAGCAGCGCCGCAGGACCGCGCGGCGTGCCTCTTGGATTACTGGGTCCCCCCAGTCGGCGCCGGTCGAGGACCCTGCGTGCGCCCCCGTCTCCACCGGAACGGACCGGCCCTTCAGGCCCGCGTGCAGCATGTCGCAGACAAAGACGTAATCCTCTCCGATCGGCTGCGGGCTGCCCACGCCGAAGGCGGGGTCGAACCGCACCCCTGCGTCTCTGACCGCCGCCGCGCGCACCAGCAGCTCCGGTGCGCAGATGCGGCCCGAGTTGCGGCGCGAGAGCCGCGCCTCGCCTGCCCCGTCCGGCCTCCGGCCCACCCGCCAGCCCGCGACGAAGCCAAGCTCTGGGGCCTGCTCCAGCACCTCCGCGAGGGCCATGACCGCATCGAGACGCAAGGTCATGTCGTCGTCCGAAAACAGCAGATAGGGCGTCGTGCAGTGATCCAGAGCGGCGTTGCGGCTTCGTGACAGGCCCCGGCCCGTCAGCGGCACCACCGTGAGGTCGGCGCGGACGGGCGGCGGCATGTCGGCGGGCGGCGCCTGCACCAGCACCAGCCAGACGATCTCCGCACGCTGGGGCGGCAAGTCCAGCGTCAGGATCCCTGTCCCCAGGGTCGAGATGGCGATAGTAACGGACGGCGCGGCAGGGACACGGGATTCGATGGACATGGCTCCAGTAAGGACAATCGGCCAGGGCAGGCAATGGCCTGCACCGCGACCGTGACCTTTCCGCTGCAGGGCTACAGCGTCCCCGTGTCGGTGATCATGCCCGCGCATGATGCCGCCACCGTCCTGGAACGGGCCGTGGCCACCGTTCAGGCCCAGACCTTCACCGCGTGGGAACTGCTGATCGTCGACGACGCCTCGGCGGACGGCACCCGCGCGCTGGCGCAGCGCATGGCAGAGACGGACCCGCGGATCAGGGTCTTCGACCACGGCCGGCAGCAGGGCGCGGGGCCGGCGCGCAACACCGCTCTCTCCCACGCGCGCGGACGCTACATCGCCTTTCTCGACGCCGACGACGCCTGGCTGCCAGAAAAGCTCGACCGGCAGCTCGCGCATCTGTCCGAAACCGGCGCACCCTTGGGATATGCCGGTTTCTGGCGGGTGACGGGCGCGCGGCGTCACGTCGTGAAGGTGCCGCCATCGGTGGACTACGCGGAGCTGCTCAAGGGCAATTGCATCGGCTGCCTCACGGCGATCTACGACCGGGAGGTTTATGGCTCGGCCCCGATGCCCAATCTCGCGCTCCGGCAGGACTTCGCGCTCTGGCTGTCGCTCCTGAAGCGCCATGGCCCGGCCCGCGGCCTGACCGAACCGCTGGCCATCTACCACCACACCCCCGGATCGCTGTCCTCGAACCGCAAGCGCGCGGTCGCCGCAAGCTGGCGCATGTATCGCGAGGAGGTCGGGCTGGGGCGCTGGCGGGCCGCCGCCTACCTTGCGACGAACCTGCTCAGACGGCTGCGGCGCGGGTAGCAGACAGCCCTTTACTCCAGCCCCACCGCCCCGGCCAGCCCCACCGAGGCCCCAATCAGCGAGATCACGTTGCGCACGCCCGTTACCGGGCTTTCGGTGACATAGACCAGATCGCCGCTCTGGATGTGGAAGCGGCCAGCGGAAAACAGGCCGTCGGCGCTGGTCAGGTCCATGACGAAGATCACCCGGGCATGGGTAGGTCCGCGTCCGTCCGACCGCACGGCGCTGGCGGGATATTCGCGCAGGATCAGGATGCCCTTGGGGTCGGCGCGGTTGTCGTCGACGCCGCCCACGATCGCCATGGCATCCAGCGCGGTCACTTCCGCGCGCGGGAAATTGTGCTGCGCCTCGGCGCCGGCGGCCCCCAGCGACAGGAAATAACGGTCGTCCTCGGCCACGATCACCCGGTCGCCGGGGCGCAGGGTGGCATCGGCGGAGGGCGTATCAAAAAGGCGCTGCACCGAGGTGCGGTAGATCTCGCCGCCGCGCATCAGCCGCACCTGCGGGTTGCGCAGACCCGAATCCACCCCGCCGCCGTCCGAGAGCAGGCCCAGCACGGTGAAGCTCTGGTCCGACATCGGATAGGTGCCGGGCGCGCTCACACCACCGACAAGACTGACCTGGTTGCCGCGCCCGGGCGTATGGGCGACCTGCACCTGCCCGCCGGGGACGGCCTCTGAGAGCCGTTCCTCGATCACCGCGCGGGCGCGTTCGGGGCTCATCCCCTGCACCCGTACCTCGCCCACGTAGGGCAGGTCGATCCGGCCCGCGGCGCTGACCGTCAGGGTCTGCAGATCCGCCGACCGCGCGCCCACGGGCAGCAGAAGCGAATTGGCGCTGCTGTCCCATATCCGCACGTCCAGCCTGTCGCCGGGCGCGATCAGGACCGTGGCGGGATCGCTGCTGCGTCCGGGCCAGCGTCCGTCCAGATCCGCGGCCTGGGGCCAAGCCGCCAGCGCAGGCAGTGTCACCCGGGTGATCGGAAAGACCTGAAACGGGGCTTCGACGCCCTGTTCCTCTGCATCGAGTGCGACGTTAAGAACCTCGCCCTGAAAGGCCGCCCCCCGTGGCAGAGATTCGCAGCCCGCCAGAAAGGCCAGCATCAGGACGATCCGAAGACCGGCAATGGGTTTCGACATAAGCCCCCCGCGCATCACCCCGGCAGCCGGGGCGTATGGCGCCCTGTATCCCGCGCCGATCCCATGGCGTCAATCGCCCAGCAAGATGGCAGGCCCCTCACACCACCCCCGCCCGCAGCAGATCGTGCATATGCAGGATGCCCATGGGGCGACGCGCGCCGTCGATCACGAACAGCGTGGTGATCTTGCGGTCGTTCATCAGCGCGAGTGCGGTGGCGGCCAGTGTCTCGGGTGCGACGGTGACAGGATCAGCGGTGGCCACGGTGCCAGCCGTGCTGTCCATCAGCCGCGCCATGTTGCGCCGCAAGTCCCCGTCCGAGATCACGCCGGCGAACAGCCCGTCGCGCAAAACACCCGTGGTGCCAAAGCCTTTCGACGTCATCTCGATCAGCGCCTCGTCCATCGGGGCCGCGTGATCGACCAGCGGCACCGCGTCGCCCGCGTGCATGATCTGGCTGACCAGCGCCAGCTGTGCGCCCAGCTTGCCGCCCGGGTGGAAGGTGCGGAACTGGTCGGGCTGGAAGTTGCGCTGCTTCATAAGCGCGATCGCAAGCGCATCCCCCAGCGCCAGCGTCAGCGTGGTCGATGTGGTGGGCGCCATCTGAATGGGGCAGGCCTCGGGGCTGTCGGGTAGCAAAAGCGTGTGGTCAGCGGCGCGCGCCAGCGTGCTGTCCCCTCGTTTCGTGATCGCCACCAGCGGGATCAGGAAGCGCCGGCTGTGCGCCACCACATCGCCCAGCTCGCGCGTCTCGCCCGAGTTCGAGATCACGATGCAGGTGTCATCCGGTGTGATCATTCCCAGATCGCCGTGGCTGGCCTCGGTCGCATGGACAAAGAAACTGGGGGTGCCGGTGCTGGCCAGCGTGGCACTGATCTTGCGCCCGATATGGCCCGACTTGCCGATGCCCGAGACGATCACGCGGCCCTTGCAGCCCAGAATCAGCTGAACGACGGTGGCAAACTCTGCCGGCAGCGCATCGGCCATGACCTGCAAAGCCGCGATCTCGGTCTCGATGACCGCGCGGGCGGCCTCTTCGATCGTTTCCTCTGTCTTCATCACCGGGCTCCTTCACGCCTGCGCGCATAGAGCATGTCCGCGCCCCACGCTTCAATCGCTTCGCAGCACAAACCGACCACACCCCCTGCCGCATCCTGCCGATGGGGCAGGTCCGGCCTTTGCCACCCTGTCATATCCTGTTAACTCTGGGGCTGACCTTGGGCGGGATGGATCATGCGGCGCACTTCTTTGACACTGACGACATGTGTGGCGGCACTGGTCGCCGGCCCCGCCATCCCGCAGGACAGCACCAGCTATTCGCTCTACGGCACACCGGGCCTTCTGGAGATGCCAAATGCCCGCAGCGGGGCGGATGCCGAGATCGGGGCCAGTTTCAACGGGTTCATGGCCCAGCAACGGGTGGCCTTCACGTTCCAGGTCTTGCCACGCCTGTCGGGCACCTTCCGCTACTCTGGCCTTGACGATCGGGAGGACGGGATCTTCGACCGCAGCTTCGACCTGCGCTACCGCATCCTGGACGAGGGTGATTTCACGCCCGCCGTGGCGGTGGGTCTTCAGGACTTTCTGGGCACCGGTTATCTGGCCAGTGAATATATCGTCGCCAGCAAACGCATCGGCGACCGGCTGGATGTGACCGCCGGTCTGGGCTGGGGACGTCTGGGCACACGCAATGGCGTGACCAACCCCTTGGGGGTGATCGATTCGTCTCTCGAAGACCGCCCCGACCGCGATTTCGATGACGGCGGCAAGATCGAGGCCAACCAGTTCTTCAAAGGCGACATGGGGATCTTCGGCGGTGTCGCCTATCGCTATTCCGACAGGCTGACGCTGAAGGCGGAATATTCCTCGGACGACTACGTGCGTGAAACCGAGTTTGGCTCGGTGGGCAACAACAGCCCGATCAACGTCGGCCTCTCCTACCGCTATTACGATAACGTCGAACTCAATCTGGCATACCTTTACGGCAGCGAACTGGCCGCTGGCGTCACCCTGACACTCAATCCGCGCGAACGCATGGAGATCGGCGGGATCGAGACCGCTCCCGTTCCCGTGCCGCGCCGCCCCGCCGATACCCGCGCCGCCGCCACCTGGGGCACGGACGAGCCGACGCTGGTCGCGGCTCTGGCGGACGAAGGCATCCGGCTCGACAGCTACGACGTCAGCGCCGATACTATGGCCCGCGTGCGCTACACCAACCTGCGCTACCGCTCCGAGGCACAGGCGCTGGGGCGCACCGCCCGCGTGCTGGCCGCCAACCTGCCCGCTCCGGTCGAAACCATCGTGCTGGAGCCGATGCAGAACGGCATGCCGCTGTCGGCCACCACCGTCCGCCGGTCCGATCTGGAAAACTTCGAGACCGCAGCCGATGGCGCGGCCCTGATCCAGAGCCGCAGCCCCACCACGGCAGCTGGCACAAGCGACGGTCTCACACCCGTCTCCAGCACCGAAGACCCCGCCTTCCAGTGGAGCGTCGGACCCTATGCCGCCCTGATCGTCTTCAACGGCAACGCACCCGTGCAGCTGGACGTCGGGCTCGAGGCCAAGGCCCGCTACCGCATCACCCCCGGCCTCTTTGCGCAGGGTGCCGTGCGCCAGTCGGCGCTTGGCGAACGCGAGCTGGCCGAAGTGACCGAGACCCCCAACAGCTATCCTAACGTCCGCACCGACGGTGACGACTTCGGCACCGACGGCTACCCCGTCATCGAAAACCTGACGCTGGCCCACTACGGCCGCGTCGCACCCGACGTCTACACCCGCGTCACGGCGGGCTATCTGGAACGGATGTATGGCGGTGTCTCGACCGAATTGCTGTGGAAACCCGTCGACAGCAATCTCGCCATCGGGGCCGAGGTGAACTACGCCCGCCTGCGCGACACCGACATGCTGCTGGGCTTTCAGGACTTCGAGGCGGTCACCGGCCACATCTCCGCCTACTACAACTTCGACAACGGCTTTCACACGCAGGTTTCGGTCGGCCAGTATCTGGCGGGCGACGCGGGCGTCACTTTCGCGCTCGACCGCGAGTTCGAGAATGGCTGGTCCGTGGGCGGTTACTTCACCCTCACCGACATGCCCTTCGAGGAGTTCGGCGAAGGTTCCTTCGACAAGGGTATCCGCGTGACGGTGCCCGTTGACTACTTCTTTGGCAACGCCACCCGCCGCGAGGTCAGCGCCGATCTTGCCTCGCTCCAGCGCGACGGCGGGGCGCGGCTGAACATGGACGGGCGGCTTTACGACATCGTGCGCGACGGACATACCGCCGGTGGTTTGGGCGATACATTCGGGCGGTTCTGGCGATGAGATATCTGATCTGGGCCGCGGCCCTGACCCTCGCGGCTTGCAGCAACACGCAAGACGACAATCCTGCCACGGCAGCGGCCCAAAGCCTGCTGGCCCGCGTCACCGGACAGGCCCCCGAGGCCGAGCCACCCGCAGTGAACCCTGCCACCCTGACCGGGACCACACCGGGCGACAGCCTGCTGGTGCGGATCGTCAACCGCGATCAGGTCGCCGCCCTGCGCCGCACGGCCGTCAACGGCGCGCGCGAAACATGGGAAAGCCCCGGCAAGGTCTCCATGACCTTCGAGAACGGCATCCTTGTGGGCACACGCGGCCTGAACGAGGACCTGATGGGCGCCGATATCCCCGGCGTGCGCGCGGCCTTGAACGCAGGCGGCGGGACGGTCACGCGACGGCATTCCTACCTCGGCAGCGAAGACCAGATCACCACCGCCACCATGACCTGCACCATCGCCCGCGAGGGCACCGAGGATGTGATCACACGCGGCGGCACCATCCCGGCCGTCAAATACACCGAAGACTGCACCGGTCCCCGGCTGGTCTTCACCAACAGCTACTGGTTCGACGGCAACCGCTTGGTGCAAACCCGCCAGCTCGTCTCCGTCGCCGTCGGCTACATCCAGAGCAATCCGCTTTAACTGATCTCCGCGCGCAGGGCAGCAAGGCCTTGCTGCAGAGTCTTTTCCGCCCCCTCGCGGCTGCCGGCCTCCGCATAGAGCCTGCATTCCGGCGCATTGCCCGAGGGGCGCAGATGCACGATACGCCCGTCGGTCAGCGTCACCCGCAGCCCGTCGGTCTGATCGGTGCTGGCCGCCTGCCCGCCCACCTGCGCCAGAAAGGCGTCAAGCGCCGATGTTTCGCGTGCGAAACGTGCGATCAGTGCCGCTGACGTCTCCGTTGGCACCTCCTGCAACCGGTCGGCTGCGGTGAAGCGCGCGGGCTGGGCCGCGACCGTGGCAGCCACCCCCTGCCCTTTCGCCGCCATCAAAGGCGCGATGATCGACAGCACCGCGTCGCGCGTCATCAGGGGGGCAAGGCCCCGTGCCGCGAACCCCAGCAGGAAGCCGCCATTGGCCTCGTATCCCACGACATCGCCCCCCGCCGCCTCCATGACAGCGATGACGTAGGGCGAGCCAATTCGCGTGCGGATCACCTGCGGAAAGACCTGTTCGGCGCCTGTGTTCGACGACACCGGCGTCACCGCAAGTCCAGCCCCCAGAAAGCCCCCGGTGATCTGCCCCAGCACATCACCCGGCACGACCTCTCCGGCCGCATCCGTGAGCAAGGGGCGATCCCCGTCACCATCCATCGAGACGATGGAAAACAGGCTCTGTTCCGCAGCCCAGAGCCGCAGTTGCACCCGAGTGTCAGGATCGACAGCCTCGGTATCGACGGGAATGAATGTCTCTGACCGGCCCAGATCAACCGGCTCGGCCCCGAGCCCCGTCAGGATCTCGCAAAGCAGATCGCGCCCCACAGTCGAATGGGTATAAACCCCGATCCGCAAGCCGCTCAGGGCATCGGGGCCGAAGGCATCGGTGTAACGCGCAACGTAGGCAGGCCCTGCGGTCTCGATCTCTACAACTTCACCGCCCTTCGCATCGGGGGCTGGCGCATCCAGTGAAGCACGGATCGCGGCCTCATGGTCCTTCGTAATCTCGCCCTGCGGCGTGTAGAACTTCAGCCCGTTGCGATCGGCAGGGATGTGGCTGCCCGTCACCATGACCGCCGCCGCCCCCTCAGACATGGCCGCCAACGCCAGCGCAGGCGTCGGCACCGCCCCGCAGTTCCGCACGCGCAACCCCGCATCCGCCGCCGCCTGCGCCAAGACCCCTGCGATCTCGGGCGAGGAAGGCCGCAGATCATAGCCCACGTAAAGCCCCTGCCCCACCGGACAGCTGGTGATGAAGGCCCGCACATGCGCCGCGACCAGATCGGGCGTCAGTTCCACCACCAGCCCACGCAAGCCGCTCGTTCCGAATTTCGGTGCCATCTGTTCGTCCCTGTTCCCGTGTGAAGATGTTTCGCATGCGAAACATCGCAAGCGACCTACCACGCTCAGTTTTCGCGAAACAGGTCGCGAGTGAAGACCTTATCCGTGACGTCCGCCAGATCGGGAGACATCCGGTTGGCGGCAATGACATCAGACCGCGCTTTGAAATCAGCCAGGTCCCGCAGGACGGGCGAGCCAAAGAACGTATCTTCTTTGAGCATCGGCTCATAGACCAGCACTTCGATCCCTTTGGCCTTGATCCGCTTCATGATCCCTTGGACCGAGCTTTGCCGGATGTTGTCAGACCCCTCCTTCATGACGAGACGATGGATTCCGACAACCTTCGGATTTTTTGCCAAAATGCGCTCAGCCAGAAAGTCTTTCCGCGTGTGGTTCGCGCGGACGATCGCATCGATCATGTTTTGTGGAACGTCGGCATAATTGGCGAGCAACTGCTTGCTGTCTTTTGGCAGGCAATAGCCACCGTAGCCGAAAGATGGATTATTGTAATGCGTCCCGATTCGAGGATCGAGACCGATGCCGTCGATGATCTGCCCTGTGTTCAGGCCGTAGCGCATCGCATAGCTGTCCAACTCGTTCACGTAGGCGACCCGCATCGCGAGATATGTATTGGCAAAGAGCTTGATCGCTTCTGCCTCTGAAGTGCCTGTGAACAGCGTCGGTATATCTTGTTTTCTGGCCCCCTGCTGGAGCAGTTTTGCGAAGGTCTGCGCGGTGGGGCCATCGTCTCCCACCACGATCCGCGAAGGGTGGAGGTTGTCATGCAGAGCGCGATGTTCGCGCAGGAACTCCGGGCTGAAGATGATCCGGTCCGTGCCGGCCCTGTGGCGCAATGCTTGAGTATATCCTACGGGGACCGTCGACTTGATCACGATCGTTGCCTCTGGCGCATGGGAGCGGGCGATGGCAACCACTGCTTCCACGCTTGAGGTATCAAAAACGTTGAGTTCGGGGTCGTAGTCCGTCGGGGTGGCAATCACGATGTAATCCGCACCTTCATAGGCCTCGATCGGATCGGTAGTCGCTGTGAGATTGGTGGGCCGATCTTTCAAAACCGCTTCGAGATCAGCATCATTGATCGGGGATCGTCCCTCGTTGACCATTTTAACCCGTGCAGGGTCGATGTCGATCATCCGGACCCGATTGTGCTGAGACAACAGCACCGCGTTCGACAGCCCGACATAGCCCAAGCCCGCCACAGCGATAGTATATTGCGTCATCCGGATACCTGTCTCGTCATGATCGTTTGTCACGGCTTGCCCCAAAACCCCGACAAATCCAACGCAAACTTGCGCAAAAGTAGCAGCGATCTCCCCTGTTCCGCCGCCTTTGCTCCCTATCCCGACCTCACCCGTCACCCACACCTTTCCTGCCTCGCAGGAGAGCATCATGCCGTCGCTATCAGCCACCTTCGTTCTGACCCCGCCAGATGGCGAGACGCAGCCTGCTCTGACCGATCTGCTGCTGGATGAGACCGGCCTGCTTATCGGAACGACGCGGGGTCGGGGGAATATTGCCACGTGGAGCCTTGCGGGATCAGAACTGGCGCAGGTGGGGCAGGCTGCCCTTGCGGGGTCTCCGACCGCTGGGGGACAACCGGGGCTGGCAATCGTGAATGGCGATCTGCTGACCGGGGGCGGCACCGGCGGGCAGATGCCGCTGTGGGATCTGAGCGCAGGAGGCAAAATCGGCAGTCCTGTGTCACTGGGGTCTGCCATGGTTTTCGACGGGCCACTTGGCGGCCTGACCACCCTGCCCGGTCAGGACGGCGGCACGCTGGCTTTCGGCACGATTGCGGGGGCCAAGAGGCTGGCGGTGATGCAATTCGACAGCACAGGCGATCTGTTGCGCGCGCGGGATTATCCGGCCCCGCCGCTGGCCGCGGTGACCGGCACGATGGTGGACGGCACCCGCTATCTTTACGGCGCCTATGGCAGCGACCCTGACCGCGGGCTGACCGACCCCGGCATCCGGGGCTGGCAGTCGGCGCACAACGGCAACCTGATGACGCTGGACGGGCTGACCGCCGCAGACAACCTTTGGGTCAGCGCGCCCACGGCACTGGCCACGGCGCAGGCGGGCGGGCGCGATTTCCTTGTGCTGGCGTCCGCGGGTTCCAGCAGCCTGACGGTGATGGAGATCGGGACAGGCGGGGCGCTTGGCATCGTCGATCACCTGCTCGATGACCGTGGCACCCGTTTCGCAGGAGCAACAGCGCTGGACGAGACTCGCACAGCCGCGCCTCCGGGCGGGCAACTGACAGGCACGCCAAACGCGGATTTCCTGATCGGCGGGGCCGGGGACGACCGGATCGACGGCGGCGCGGGCGCCGACATCATCCATGACGGGGCAGGGCGCGATGTCCTGACGGGCGGGCCGGGGGCGGATACCTTTGTCCTTGCCTACGACCGGACCCCCGACACGATCACGGATTTCGAAGTGGGCATCGACCGGCTGGACCTGTCCGATTGGCCACGCCTGCGGTCGATGGCGCAGTTTTTTCACGAGGAGCGTGCTGACGGCATCCAGCTGACCTATGGCGACGAGGTGCTGATCCTGCAAAGTGCGCATGGTGGCCCCATCGCCTTCTCTGATCTGATCGCAGACCACGTCATCCCCGGCACCCGCCTGCCGGAGCTGCCCCCGGCGGGGTTTCCCGGCCCAGTTGTCACGCCCGACCTGCCAGAACGCCCGATCTTTCCAGACCCGCGCGAGATCATCGGCACGCCGGAAAACGACATCCTGCGCGGCCACGAGGGCAGCGACATCATCTGGGGGCAGGCGGGTGACGACATGATCTACGGCGAGGACGGCAACGACGTTCTGCTGGGCGGATACGGGCGCGATACGAGATGGGCGGGCATACCCAGTGAAAGCACGGCAGACAGGCTTTACGGGGGCTCTGGCAACGACCACCTGTTCGGGCAATCGGGACCGGACATTCTGGACGGGGGCGCTGGCGACGACATTCTGACCGGCGGGGGCGGCTATGATGTCTTCATCTTCCACGAGGGCCGTGACCGGATCACCGACTTCGCGCCCACAGTCGACCGGCTGAGACTGGACGATGCCCTGTGGTCGGGTCAGTTAACGGCGGCACAGGTCGTGGACCGCCATGCAAAGGTAACTGGCGGGGATGTGGTGTTCGATTTTGGTGGGGGCGATACCCTGACGCTGGAAGATGTCGGCAGTCTGGGCGGGCTGGATATGAGCCTTGATTTCATCTGAATGTTTCGCATGCGAAACATCGGGGATGCGGCTCTATTCTAGGGATTTCAGAGTCTGAAGCAGCGCGTCCGCAAAGTCGTCATCCTTCAACGCAGCCCCTTTCAGCACCACCGTGCCGTCAGGCTTGCGCGTATATCGCACGCCGCGCGCCAGTTCTGTGACGGGCAGGGCAGGGCGCGGCTTGGCGGGGCCTTTCAGCACGCTATCGATCACGGCCTGCTCGGCCTCTGCATCTGCTGGATCGGCCCTGCGCAGAGCGGCAGTGAGCCGCGCGGCCAGATCGGGGTCGTCCTTCAAGGCACCGGCCAGAGCCAGCCCGGCCCGTTCGCTGAGGGCGGTGGGAAAGCGCAGCGCATCATCAAGCGCCCGCACCAGCCGCACGAAAGATCCGATTTTGGAACGGCGCGCACGGGGGACCGCGTGGAAAAGCCCCGACAGGGCCGCCCCGTCATCCGCATAGGCTCCGGCATCCACGGCGCGGGCCACGATGCGGCCGCGTTCGTAGAATGACAGGCCCGAGCGGATCTCGTTCTCCTCCACCATGGCGCGGTAGGCTTCGGCAGAGTCGCCGTGGATGCGGGCGATGGCCAGAACAGTGTCTATACTGCCTTCCAGAGCCAGATCGCGCAGGGCTTGCAGCCGCCGCCAGCCCGAGATTAGGCCGAAGTTGCCCGCCTCAAGCGGCACCACCTCGATCGCGGTTTGCTGGCCGGTCTCGCGCAGGCTGGCCTTGAGCGCCTCCATCTCGTCATCATCTACCCGCAGACGGTCGCGGACGAGGTAATCATCGTGGATCGCATCTAGCGGCAGGCGTTCGATAAGCCGCCCTTCGACCCGGGCCTGTGAGAGCTTCGCGCCCAGTTCCTGCACCGCATGGGCCAGTGCCGCGTCGCCGGCGACACCGGCGATGGGGGGTGTGCTGGCGCTTTTGCGCTCGGGGGCGGCGGGGGGGGTGTCGGTAAGGACCGCAGGTCCCAGACGTTTGCGTTTAGCCATGATCTACCCCCGGTGCGGCATGTTTCGCATGCGAAACATCATGCCGCCTTTTCCATTTCGTCCCGCCGCCAGCAGCCCAGAAGCAGGGTCTTGAAGGCGGCATAGGTCGCATCGAATGTCTCGCGTCCCCGCGCGTAGGTCTCGCGGTTGAAATCGCGGTAGTCGGCCTCATAGATGCCCTGCACCTGTTCGCCCGCCTGCCCGATGAGCGCGGTGAAGTCCTGCCGGTGAGGCGAGAGGGTTTTGCCGAGATAGGCTTGCATGAGCGAGGCCAGTTCCGATTGTTGCGATCCGTCGTAGCGCGTGACCACCGCCTGCACCGCGTCCCATTGGAAGGCCATATCGGGACGTCCCAAGGCGCGGGCGGCAAGGTTCTCGCCGTCCTCAATGGACCCGAAAGTCGTTGAGAGCATGTCAAAGAACCGGCCGGTGCTGTCGAACTCCAGAAAGGAGGCGCCCATCGGCACCAGCAGAATATCGGCGGCGGCCAGCCCGTTGATGGTCAGGTAGCCAAGGGCAGGCGGCGTGTCGATGAACACGAGGTCATAGCTGTCGAGGGTCCCGTCGGCGGCCAGCATGTCGGTCAGCGCATCCCACAGCTTCCAGCCGCGCCCCTGCATCCGCCAGACCGGCACCTGAAATTCGGCCCAGTAGAGGTTCAGCTGCGCGCCGATGAGGTCGATGTTGGGCCAGTGGGTTTTCTGCACCAGATCGGGGGCACGGATGCCCTGCGCCTCGGTCAGCGTCTCATCCAGCGGGACGGGGGCCTCGCCGCGATCCACGCGGGCGCGGTTCGCCTCTTGCAGGTGCGCTGCATAATGACGGGCGAGGAGGGGGAAGACCGTCTGCCATTCGTCTTCCACCTTGCCACCGAAGATCGAGGTCATGGAGCCCTGACTGTCGAGATCGATGACCAGCACCTTGTAGCCGTCGAGGGCGGCAGACATGGCGAGGTGTGCAGCTGTCGAGGTCTTGCCAACGCCGCCTTTGAAGTTGGCCACGGCAACCATCTTGGCGGGCAGGCCGGCGGGGCGGTAGGGCAGGTAGTTTTTCGCCTTGGACCCCTGAGCCGCGAAGAAGGCGCGCAACCGCTGCACCTCGTCCAGCGTGAACCACTTGGCCCCCGCTTCGGTCTCGGACCGGCCCTGCGGCAGATCGGGGTGCTGTTTCAGCACGCGGCGCAGGTGGGCGGGGGCCACGGGGATCAGGTAGCGTGTGATCTCCCATGTGGAAAACAGGCGCAGGTGGCGGTGTCCATCCTCGGCCAGACCCCGCCCGGCCAGATCGTCACGGCCTGCAGCACAGGCAGCGGCGATCTTTGCAAAGCCTGCCGTATAGGTGGGCGCATCCAGGCTGCGCGCGGCCAGATCGGGATCGATGTCGAAATAGGGAGGGAGGGTGCTGCTCATGCCCGGGCGCCTCATGTGTTATGTTTTCCTCAAGATACCCGAAAACGCCGCACATGGAAGGAAAACCCGCACATCACTGTCATTTTCTCAGGAAATATCCCGATTTTTCCACCCCGCGACGGGCTTCCGGAGGAGTGCTACAAAAAAAGTGCAGTTAGAAATCGTTAGTTGATTGTTACGGCAGATCAGGCTTTCTGCAAAGCCTTGATTCAAAGCATCAAAAGCCGTCACCGAAACACCGCTGCGACTCTGATACCCCGATAGCGCGATTCTGAAACCCCGATGCTCTGACTCCGATCCCCCGTTGTCGTGCTGGACCGGAGGCTGTGGATAAGTTTAGGGTGTCACTGAAACCCCGAATCCAAAAAAGGGGTAAGAGGCAGTTTTCGATGGCAACACCGGCATCCATGCAGGGATTCTTTGTGTGCGACATCCTCGATGCATCCCCCAAGGGGGACATGGGGTCTATGGAGCATCCGTTCTTTTCCCTCTCGACCCGACCGGACCGGACGATCCGCCACTACCGACGCGGCGAGACGGCAGTGACCGTGACTCCATCGGTGCGGGGGCGGGCGACGATCCACGACAAGGACATCCTGATCTACTGCATCAGCCAGCTGATGGCGGCGGTGAATGCGGGCCGTGCGATCAGCCGCAAGCTGACGCTGACCGCCCATGACCTGCTGATCGCCACGCGACGCGACACGGGCGGAGACAGCTACACCCGGTTGCGCGAAGCCTTCGAGCGGCTGGCGGGCACCCGGATCACCACCAATATCGTGACCGGCACCAAGGACGATCCGACCGAGACGACGACGGGTTTCGGCCTGATCGAAAGCTGGGAGATCGTGCGCAAGACGCGGGGCGGGCGCATGGTGAGCGTGAGTGTCACGCTGTCGGAATGGCTGTTTCGCGCGGTGCAGGCGAAATCGGTGCTGACGCTGAGCCGCGATTATTTCACCCTGCGCAAGCCGCTGGAGCGGCGGATCTACGAGCTGGCGCGCAAGCACTGCGGGCATCAGCGCGAGTGGCGCTGCTCGGTGGCATCGTTGCACGAAAAGGCCGGATCTGATGCGCCCCTGCGCGTCTTTCGCGCCGCCGTGCGCCGGATGATCACAGCCGACGGTCTGCCCGATTACGAGGCCGCCGAGGTGGCGGGCGATATCGTGGTTTTCAGCCAGCGGCGTCTGGTGGTGCGCGACGAAGGTCTGCCGGTTCTGGACACCGAGACACTGGAGGCCGCGCGTGCCGCCGCACCGGGGTGGGACATCTATGCGCTCGAGGCGGAATGGCGTGGCTTCTGGGTCACGTCGGGACGGCCCCGGCTGAGCAAGCCCGGCAAGGCATTCCTGGGCTGGCTGCGGGGCCGGGTGGGGCGCTGAGCAAAAATAGCCGCAACCCCCTTCGTTCAGGGAGGGGGCAAGGCTCTGTCTGCCCCCGTCTTTTCTTCCTTTCGTCTTGCGCGCTGTGCCGCGCCGCGACGGTCGCGATCGGGCGCATCCTGGGTATCGACATAATCCTTGATGATATCGAGCGGCGCAGCGCCGCAGGAAACGACGCAGTATGAAGGCGACCAGAAGGCTGTGCCCCATAATACTGGTGCCACCTCCGGCCAATCTTTTTGGCGCAGCCGGCGCGAACTCACGCCCTTCAGGCCGTTGACAAGGGTCGATAGCGCGAGCTGCGGCGGGTAGTTCACCAAGAGGTGGACGTGATCTCCATCCGCCTCGACGGCTTCGACAGTCGCGCCCATGTCGGTCGCAACCGAGGTCATGATCTCTTTCAACAGCGCCCTTACGCGATCGGTGCGGATTGCTCCACGGCGATACTTGGTCGTAAAGACCAAATGCGCATGCAAGCGATGGACCACATGCCTACCTGCTCTAAAGTCATCCATATTTCGCTTCCATCATAATCATAGACCGATTATGATACAGATCATGAAACGCCTCAAGGCCCTCCGTGTCCGCATCTACCCTACCGCCGATCAGGCGGTCGCCTTTGCGCGCATCGCGGGCTCTTGCCGGTTCGTCTACAACCTTGGCCTCGAACAGAGGTCGTCCTTCTGGCGCCAGCACAAGCGGACGACCGGCCGCGCGATCAGCTGGGTCAGCCAGAAGCGCGAACTGACCGCGCTGAAGGCGGCCGCGCCGTTCCTCAAGGAGGCTCCGTCGCATTGCTTGCAGGAAGCGCTCGCAGACCTCGACCGCGCCTACGGCAACTTCTTCGCGGGCCTCTCTGGCTACCCGCAGCCGCGGCGGAAGTTCGAAAACGACAGCTTCACCTTCCCTGACCCGAAACAGATCCGGGTCGATCGCGGCCAGGGCCTCCTGATCCTGCCGAAGTTCGGTAAGACGGCAAAAGATCCAGGCCCGATCCGGGCGGTGCTCCACCGCCCGCTTCATGGCAGGCTGCGCCGTGTCACCATCTCTCGTGAGGGCGCGCACTGGTATGCGAGCATCCTGATGTCGAAGCGGCTGCGCCGCGCAGACGAGCCTGCACCCGGGAACGAGATTGTGGCTGATGACGTGGTCGGTATTGACCGCGGCGTCGCTGTGCCCACCGCTGTATCGACGGGCGCACTTCTCGGTGTGCAGATCGAAAATGAGGCTCGCCTACGCAAACAGCGTCGCCTCGCGAAGGCTTTATCCCGGACGCAGCGGGGTTCAAAGCGGCGGATGCGGGCGCTGGCCAGGCTGCAAGTCCACAAGGCCAGGATGGTGCGCCGTCGGCGCGACATGATCCATAAGATCACGAGCCATGTCGCGAAAAACCACCGCGTCGTTGTTATCGAGACTCTTCGGGTTCGCGCCATGACGGCATCTGCCAAAGGCACGATCGAGGAGCCTGGCCGCAACGTTGCGGCCAAGTCCGGACTGAACCGCGCGATCCTGGACAAGGGCTGGGGCGAAATGCGCCGCCAGCTCAAATACAAGCTATCCTGGGCCGGTGGCCGCCTCATCGAGGTGGATCCCCGGAACACATCGCGCACCTGCGGGTGCTGCACTCACGTCGATGCGGCGTCTCGCATTGATCGAGACCGGTTTGTGTGCCGGTCCTGCGGACACAAGGAGCATGCGGATATTAACGCCGCACGCGTGATCCGACAGCGAGGCCTACGCGATCTTGGCCTCGAAGAACAACTGCGGCCGGAACGGTCGTGGCAGCCCGAGGAGCCCTCTGCGCAGGCATTGGCGATGAGACGGGAAGAGAAAAAAGACGGTATCAGCCACCATGGCAGCCACAAGGCTGCTGGGGTGTGATGATCCTGAAGCCCCCTCCTTCAGGTGGGGGAGAGTTCACGTCAGTCGAAGACCACAAAGAACGTGCCCACGCTGGCCGCGTTTCTGTCCGAACTGGCCATCACTTTGAGCGCCAATGCGTCGCCCGCCGCGAAGGGCAGGGAGCTTGTTTTGAAGTCCGCGATGGCCGTTTCGACAGCGGCGCCGGTCGCGTGGATCGTCACCTCGTGTAGCGGTGCTTCCGTCTGGTTGACGGTCATCCGCACCGTGTTGGTGCCCGCAACGGGGCTGCGTTGCGACAGCGTGACAGCCAGCACGCGCCCTGCGAAGGGCATGACAGCCCCTGCCAGATCCGAGGCCCCGTTCCCGAAGGCCAGATAACTGCCGGTCGTGAAGCCGGTGTTGCGTTCGCAGGTGAAGGCCATCGCCTGCAGCCCGAGTGCTCCGGCCACCGAGCCTGATCCGGCAAGGCCCGCGGGAAAGCGGACCGCACCGCTGCCTGCATCGATCACGAGGCTTTCGGTAAAGCTGCCGCCGCCGTCGCTGACCTTGACCGAAAAGTTGTCACTGCCCGCCAGCCCCAGTTCGGCGCGGCCCTGCCAGTCCGACTGGAACAGCAGGCTTGCCGTGTCGCCGGTGCTGGCCTTGTTGAGCTTGAGCTGGTGGCCCGCACCTGCGTGATTGAACAGCACCGCGTCAGAGGACACCGCCAGCCGGTTGGTGGCGTCGCTGCTGGCATTCACACCAAGCCCCGGCAGATTGTTGAAATCCGGCGTCGCGGCCTGTGGCAGCACCCATGTGCCGCCGTCCCAGACCCGCAACTGGCCACGGGCCGCGATCCAGGCCCGCCAACCCGCCTGCGGGGTCAGGTAAAGCCAGCCACCGCCGCGCCATGTGGCGATCTGTCCTGCGTGCCCCGCCCAAAGCCCGCTGCCCGCCCCGATCCCCCAGGCCTGCCCTTCGGCGGTGGCGGTCTGCGGCGCGGTCACGTCGATATCCTCCGACGTCAGCTGCACCAGCGCATCGAGCAGTTCGACCGCCTCGTTGTGGGCCACGTGTTTCTGCGCCTGTGCAGACTGGATGAAGGGCAGGGCAAGGCGGGGAGAGGTCTGGGACATGGGGCGCGCACCTTTCGGGAATGGGTCGGGTGCAGATTGGCGGGGCGGGGTAAAATAATCCTGCGACTATCGCGCGGTGCCAAAAACCCGCAGACCTCGCCTTGTCTCGTGTTGGGGGCTTGTTTGCGCAGACGCCTCCGCTTTATGTGGCGCCAAACAACAGGGACAAGGGCGCCATGAGCAAGACAGCACTCATCACCGGGGTCACCGGGCAGGATGGATCCTATCTGGCGGAATTTCTGCTGGAAAAGGGCTACGAGGTCCACGGCATCAAGCGGCGCGCGTCGCTGTTCAACACGGCCCGAGTGGATCACATCTTTGAAGACCCACACACGCAAAACCAACAGTTTAAACTGCACTACGGCGATCTGACCGACTCATCGAACCTCACACGGATCATCTCCGAGGTGCAGCCGGACGAGGTCTACAACCTTGGCGCGCAAAGCCATGTGGCCGTCAGCTTCGAGGCGCCGGAATATACGGCGGACGTGGATGCCATCGGCACCCTGCGGATGCTCGAGGCGATCCGGTTTCTGGGGCTGGAAAAGAAGACCCGCTTTTATCAGGCGTCGACCTCGGAGCTTTACGGACTGGTGCAGGAGACGCCGCAGACGGAAACCACGCCCTTCCACCCGCGCAGCCCCTATGCCGTGGCCAAGCTGTATGCCTACTGGATCGCCGTGAACTACCGCGAAGCTTACGACATGTATGCCTGCAACGGGATCCTCTTCAACCACGAGAGCCCGCGCCGGGGCGAGACCTTCGTGACCCGGAAGATCACGCGCGGTCTGGCGAATATCGCCATGGGGCTGGAGCCCTGTCTCTACATGGGCAATATCGATTCTCTGCGCGACTGGGGTCACGCCAAGGACTACGTGCGGATGCAATGGATGATGCTGCAGCAGGACACCCCGCAGGACTTCGTCATCGCCACCGGCGTGCAATATTCCGTGCGCGAGTTCATCATCTGGTCCGCTGCCGAGCTGGGTGTCACGCTGGAGTTCACTGGCGCGGGCGTGGACGAGGTTGCCACGGTTGCGGCGATCGAGGGTGATCTGGCGCCGCATCTGGCCGTGGGCGATGTCGTTATGCGCATCGACCCCCGCTACTTCCGCCCCGCCGAGGTCGAGACGCTTCTGGGTGATCCGACAAAGGCGAAAACCCAACTTGGCTGGACCCCTGAGATCACCGCGCAGGAGATGTGCGCCGAGATGGTCGCCAACGATCTGAAAGCGGCGCGGCGTGTTGCGTTGCTCAAGACCCACGGGCTGGATCTACCGGTGAGCATGGAGTGATAGAAGAGTTTGGTGCTATTTCTTGATTGAAATACGCACGCCCGCTTCAATCAGCTTCTTTTCAATAGAGGGAATGAGACGGCATTGCTTGTTATCCGAAGCTTCCACTTGATCAACAAGTTTTTGCGCCTCATTAAGTTCGCCTGTTCTTAAAAGTAGATTGAGAAGGACAGCGATTGCGTCTGCTTGAGGTGATATTGCGATACTCCGTTCAAGCTCTGCACGAGCCTTGCTGCGATCTCGAGGGACGAGAAACTTCCCTCTCTCAGCATGAAAAATAGCAGTCCCCTCCGCAGGGGATATAAAGTTCAAAACCTCGTTATTTTCTACAAACGCTGTTATGAATTTTTTAGAATACCTGCGCGCTGCAAAGTTACCAGGACTTTGTGCCCTGCGTGTGGAACTGGAACAATGAAAGTATTTGGATATGCGGGTAAAATCATTTCTTCAACAATGAAGAGATCATTTTTTCGCATCGAGTCAAATACTACTAATGGATTATATAATCCTGAATCCGTGACGTGCGTATCGCGAGACATGTCTTGTTCTGAATTGTGTGAATACCGAGGGAATATCTCGCACACGTTCCCATCCCATTCAGTCGCGACAGCAAACGGGTGCGCATGTAGTGAT
>Ga0307954_1000066_pt1 | contig 56386 bp, 44 predicted proteins | sample OrgLakmetagen437_FD_201822 | JGI IMG/M metagenome (GOLD analysis project Ga0307954, IMG submission 201822) | Saline water microbial communities from Organic Lake, Antarctica - #437 | ecosystem: Environmental > Aquatic > Non-marine Saline and Alkaline > Saline | place: Antarctica: Organic Lake... | reverse complement strand
CTTCCGATCTCCCTGGCGCCATCGAAGCCGCGCTCGCAAAATTCCTCGTGCGCAGCCTTGAGGATGTCCTGCCGGGTTAAGTCCGGATTGCGTTTACGAACCACTTTTAAGCACCCTGGTAGTTATTCAAATGAAGTTGCTACACCCCGGCATCGGAAGATTGTTTTTGCGCCAGGCCAACCTTTCTAAGCCCTCGCAGGAGCAGACGGTTGACCGCTGGCACGCTCAGCAGGATAGCCAGAACGCTGATCAGACATAGTACCAAACTGACCGGACGGGTAAAGAAAGGGGTTATGTCGCCGCCGGTCAGCGCCAACCCCCGCCGGAGGTTGGTATCGAGCAGAGTGCCAAGAATGATGCCCAGCACGATGGGTGCCATAGGGTACTTCATTTCCCGCAACACATATCCGAACAGTCCGAAGAACACCATTACGTAGACATCGAATATTTGCTGGGAAATGGCGAAGGAACCGATGACGCAGAGTACATAGACCACCGGCATCAGTTTTTCCCGGGGCACGCTGAGCACTTTGACCAGCAGTTTGGTCAGGGACAGACCGTAGATGGTAATTGCCACAGTGGTAAAAAGCAGCATGGCGATGACCTGGTAGAGGAATTCCGGGTTTTCGATCATCAGCATCGGACCGGGCCGAATATCATGGATGAACATGGCAGCGATCAACACGGCGGCGGCGGTCGAACCGGGAATGGCCAACGTCAGCACCGGGATCAATGCGCCTGGAATCACCGCGCTGTTGCCAGTTTCGGCCGCGGTCAGACCTTCATAGGAACCGTGGCCAAATTTTTCCTTTTCCTTACTGGCACGGCGCGCGGCGGCATAAGAGGTCCAACTGCCAATGTCTTCACCAACGCCAGGGATGATGCCCACCAGAGTGCCGATTATGCCGGACCGGATCGCCGTGCGGCGATATTTCCAGACATCCTTGAAATAGGGAATGGTACGCCCCTGGGATGTGATCACCTTGGCGTCCAGCTTGCGGCGCATCACCGTGAGGATTTCGGCGAAGCCAAAGGCGCCCACCATAGCGGGAATGATGTCGATGCCACCGGCTAGGTCGGGAATCCCGAAATCGAAGCGGCGGTATGCATGCAGGCTTTCCATACCCACCATGGCCACCAACAGGCCAAGTATTCCGGCGATGTAGCCCTTCAGTGGATCATTAGCTCCGGTTAGACGGCCGGAGATAACCACTCCGAACACAGCCAGCCAGAAAAATTCATAGGAACCGAAATTGAAGGCAAACTCCGCCAGCGCCGGGGCCAGTATTGCCAGAAAGAAAATGCCGATGATGGTACCGATCGCCGAACTGGTGGTCGCGAGGCCCATGGCATAACCAGCCTTACCCTGCTGTGCCAGTGGATAGCCGTCCAGGCTGGTAGCGGCGCTGGCCGGGGTGCCGGGAATGTTCAGCAATATGGCGCTGCGACTGCCGCCATAGATGGCACCGACGTACATGCAGATCAGCGTCAGGATAGCCTGGTCGCCAGGCATACCATAGGTGAGCGTCACCAGCAGTGCCACGCCCATGGTCGCCGTCAGGCCAGGCAGCATACCTATAACAATGCCCAGCAAGGTCGCCCAGGCGATGTTGAACAGGCTCGTGAGGTTCAGGAAATGCCCCACCCCCTGGGCCAGCATGCCAAGTTCGTCGATCATGAACATAGTGACTTCCTCGTATAGCCCTTCATGGCAGACGCACCAGGAAAAGTTCCTGGAAGGAGAAGGTGACTACCAGTGTCACCAGGACCGACTGGATGCCCGCCAATATCAGACAACGCATTAATGGCCTGGGCTCACTGGTCAGGTAGAGTTCAAACAAAACAATGGAAACGAAAAGATACAATGCTGTTGCAAGCCAGAACGGCAACCAGTCGACCAGCACCAGGGCATAGCCCAGGGTCAGGACCAGCATAACCGCCAGTCGTTTCGATTCTTCAGTGATGTGCAGTGGCAGCAGGCTGCCTTTGAGTCTGAAGCTCGCTCCCAGTCGCCAGGAACGCAAAGTAAGCAAAAAACCACTGAACGCCAAAAGAGCGCCCAGAATCATGGGAACCAGGCCGGGAATGGTCGAGGGATGTATTCCTCTAATTTCCAGTCGCGACATGTTCCAGGAAAGATAAAAAACGATCAGGCCCAGCAATATGAACACAATGCCGGTGATTAGGTCGGCCCGGATCAGACGGTTGGAATTGTCTTCCATTGGTCAGCCCTCTTTTTGTCAGGCAAAAGACAATGGCCGGCGGAAAGGATCCACCGGCCGGATAAATCAAACGGAGGCAGCGCTTTTTGCCGCCCCCCCCTCGATCAGTTGGACACTTCGCTGCGTGTCTCGCAATCGATGCCAATCTCGACGGGATCGATTACCGCTTCGCCCCGGTCAACGTAGGCACAGGCTTCCTGAATCGCGATAGGCATGGCACGGGCCCGCGCTTCAGCGCCGTAGGACGGATCAAAGATGGCGCCCTGGCGGTCAGCATAGTCCTGCAGTTTCTGGGAGGTCATGACATGCTCTTCCCAGATACGGTCCATGGTAGCGATGACTTCATCGGGCACTCCACGTGGAATAAAAATTCCGAAGTAGTCCGGTGCGACCGGCAGGTCCGGCAACCAGTTGGTGACCGGCGGAATGGGTTGGTCCATTCCTTCGATGGTCAACGAACGATCACTCAGCACGGCCAGTGGCTTGAGGCGACCGCCACGGATCATCTCGGCCTGCTCCACCGCCAACTGAGTGGTCATCATTGCCTCGCCGCGCGCTGCGGCGACCACGGCCGGGTTGCCGCCGTCGTAGGTGATCATATTGTATTCGAAGTCTGCCTCGTCGCTGAGCGTGGCAATGGCTGTTCCGCCGGAAGAGGTTATCCCGGCCGTGGCCACGGTGATTTCACTGCCGCGCTCTTTCAAGGCCGCGAGCAACTCGCCGAAGTCATTGAACTCGCTGTTGGCCGGAACGCTGACCACCGGCACGTTGGCAACCGACAAATAAATATGCCAGTCGTCAATGTTGGTATCCTCGATCAGCCCGGTTACCGAATAGTTGGCGTTGTTGGCGATGGCATTGGCAGTCCAGGTATAGCCGTCCTTCTCGGACTCCAGCGCTTCCCGGGTGCCAATGGCACCGGATGCGCCACCCTGGTTTACCACCACCACGCTTTGACCCAATTGTTCCTCCAGGATTGGTGCAGTGGCGCGAGTCACTTGGTCGGTGGAACCGCCGGCGCCCCAGGGCACGATTATGTTGATAGGTTTGGTCGGTTGCCATTCTTCCGCCAGAGCGAAACCGGACAACGCAACCACGGCGATCAGGCCGCTGGTCAGTGTGGTCTTCAGACGATTCATAGCTATCTCCGTTTTTGTTTTTAGAGCGCCCAGTATGGGTCGCCTTGAGTTTGCTCAAAGGAGAATACCGGATTCCCGTGAGCGGTTATTACATTTACATTTATCGTCATTTCCTGTCCCTGAACCCTGATCGCAGTGTGTATCAAACCACGGTCAGGTAACGCTCCTTACACACCCGGAGTACTTCCCGGGCCGGTTTTTTCCACCAGTGATCCTTCGAGAAAATCTCCACTTCGTGAAAGCCGTCGTAGCCTTCGGCTTCGACCCAACTGCGAATTTGCGGAATGTCGATCACGCCGTCTCCCATCATGGCGCGGTCGAGCAACATGTCGGACATCGGCATGCGCCAGTCGCAGATATGGAAAGCAAGCAGACGTTCCTTGCCGGCTCGCTGTATCTGTTGTTTGAGCTCCGGGTCCCACCAGACGTGGAAGACGTCGAGCGCGATGCCGACACCTTCCCCAAGGGCGTCGCACAGATCGTTAGCCTGGGCCATGGTATTGACGCAGGCTCGATCTGCCGCGTACATCGGGTGCAGCGGTTCAATAGCCAGCGGCATGCCGACCTGACGAGCGTGCTCGACAATGCCGTGCAAACCATCGAGAACCATCTGGCGGGCACCGGTAATGTCCCGGGAACCCTCGAGCATGCCACCGACCACCAGCACCAGACACTGGGCGTTCAGTTCGGCGGCGTCGTCGATGGCACGCCAGTTGTCCTCGATCGCTGCCTGGCGACCTTCGGGCGTCGCTGCTGGGAACATGCCACCGCGGCAGACGCCGGTCACGGTCATCTGCTCTTCCCGCAGCAGTCCGGCGGCCTTTTTTACACCGCAGGCTTGCAGTTTGTCGCGCCAGATGGAAATGCCGTGGATACCCATTTCGGCATAGCCGCAGATCTCTTCTTCCAGAGTCCACTGAACCTTGGTGGTCGCGTCGTTAATCGACAGCCGGCTGAAATCAGTAAGCGGTTTTGCAGTCATTGTTCTACCCCCCGGGTTGCGAGGACATGGGTCATACGGCGCGCTGCGAGCTCGGGTTCGCGGAGCAGTCCCGCCTGGTCGGCGAGGCGAAACAGTTCGGCCAGGTGCAGCGTCGACCGGGTGCTTTCCTGCCCGCCAACCATGGTGAAGTGGTCCTGGTGCCCGTTCAGGTAAGCCAGGAACACCACGCCCGTTTTGTAGAAACGGGTGGGCGCAGCGAAGACATGGCGTGCCAGCGGCACGGTCGGGGCGAAAATCCGGTGATAGGCATTCAGGTCACCTGCATCCAGAGCCGCCAGAGCCGCCGCTGCCGCCGGGGCAATAGGGTCGAGAATGCCGAGCAGCGCATGACTGTAGCCCCTGTCGTCACCGGCGATCAGATCGGGGTAATTGAAGTCGTCGCCGGTGTACATTTTCACGCCCTCCGGCAGGCGCCGGCGCATGGCGATCTCTTTGTCCGCATCCAGTAGCGATATCTTGATGCCGTCTACCTTGTTGGCGTGGCGGGCAACAATGTCGAGGCATACGTCCATCGCCTCATCAAGGTCGGCCTTACCCCAGTAACCGGCCAGCGCCGGATCAAACATGTCGCCGAGCCAGTGCAGGATGACCGGTTCACGCGCCTGGGACAGCAGCCGGTCGTAGACCCGGCCATAGTCTTCCGGTGAAGTGGCCAGTGCAGCCAGCGCCCGGCTGGCCATGATAATTAACCGGCCACCCAGCGCTTCGATGGCACCCATCTGTTCTTCGTAGGCGCGGATTACGCCGTCGATGTCCTGGCACTCATCGGCGCTCAGGTGATCGGTACCACAGCCGCACGCCAGGGTAGCTCCGGGGATGTCTCGGGCGGCCTCCAGCGAGCGCCGGATCAGCTCCAGGCTGGTGGGCCAGTCCAGCCCCATGCCGCGCTGTGCAGTGTCCATCGACTCAGCCACGCCGAAACCCAGACGCCACAGGTGGCGGCGGTAATCGATAGTGCGATCCCAGTCTATGACGGTGTCGACCCATGGGTTGACCTGCGCCAGCGGATCACACACCACATGGGCCGCTGCGTAGACGATGCGCGATTTGGGCCCCCCGGGGCTTTCGGCGAACGTTAGCGGCTCGCCTAACTTGTAGAAGACCCGTTTGCCAGCCGTGTCAGGCAGTATAAGTCGGGTACTCATGTCAGTCCTCCAGCTCAGGCACGTCGAGCCAGCGACGTTCGGCCGAGCTTTGCAGTGCCAGTTCAGCAAACTGAACGCCCTTGGCCGCTTCACGCAGCGTCCAGCGGAAAGGCGCGTCTTCTACCACGTGGCGGATGAACATCTCCCACTGTCGCTTGAAGGCGTTGTCATTCGATTCACGCTCGGGGACCTTCTGCCAGTCGCCGAAGAAATCAAGCGTCTGTTTCTGGTCCGGGTTCCAGACGGGCTTGGGCGTGGCCTCGCGCGGTTGAATATGGCAGTCAGTCAGACCGGCAACGGCAGAGCCGCGGGTGCCGTCGACATGGAACGTCACCAGGTCATCACGCCGCACTCGCGTGTTCCAGCTCGACTTGATGTGCACAACAGCGTCGTTGTCGAGCTCCACTGTGGCGTAGCAGGCGTCGTCAGCGGTGGCTTTATAGGCGGTGCCATTTTCGTCCCAACGTTCGGGGATGTGAGTCTTGCCCAGGCAAACCAGGGAAGTCGGTTTGCCGAACAGATTATCGATGACATAGCGCCAGTGACACATCATGTCCAGGATCATGCCGCCGCCATCTTCCTTGCGATAGTTCCAGGAAGGCCGTTGTGCGGGCACTGTGTCGCCCTCAAACACCCAATAGCCGAAGTCGAGATTGACGCTCAGAATGCGGCCAAAGAAGCCGGTATCATTGAGCTGTTGCAGCTTCAGCAGGCCGGGTAGCCAGAGTTTGTCCTGGACCGCCCCATTCTTGACGCCGGCCTTCTCGGCGGTACGGGCTATGTTCAGTGCGTCGGCCAGGTTTTCGGCGATCGGCTTTTCGCAATAAACGTGCTTCCCGGCTTTGATCGCCTTGCGCAGCAGGTCGCAACGCAACTGCGTGGAGGCGGCATCGAAAAAGATGCGGTCGTCCTGATTGCTCAGCGCCTCTTCCAGGTCGGTTGTCCAGCGCGTCACGTTGTGGGTCTCGGCCAGGCGTTTGAGCTTGTCGGCGTTACGGCCTACCAGGATGGGATCCGGCATAACCCGATCGCCGTTACTCAGGGTCACGCCGCCCTGGTCACGAATGGCCAGGATCGACCGGATCAGGTGCTGGTTCATGCCCATGCGCCCGGTGACGCCGTTCATAATGATGCCGAGTGATTGGGTAGTCATTGCTTGTCCTCTTGTTAAATCAGATCGTTATGTCATGGCTCGCAGGGAGTCGTAGGCCGGTACTGCGCCGCTGGCGAAGCCAATACAGTCAAGCGAGTCGAGCGCGATGCGCCCTGCTTGAATGCGCAGATGCAGACCGCTTTCGTCACGCCGGTACAACGACGCATGAGCTCGGGCAAACCCATCCATTTCGGCTTCTGTCGCGCCGCTCATGCCATCCACATAGTGGTGGCCGTTTCGTTCCACGTGATCCAGCCCGAGCAGTGAGACCAGTGCCAGATCCTGCTGGACGGCCAGACCGGCCTGTGTGGTCAGATCCTCTGCAGACAGGAACCAACCCTGGCCAGCCCAGTGCCGGGTCCGCGCCAGGTTGAGCAGGGAGCGGTACATCCCCTTGCAATTCTTGGACGAAACGCCCTGGTAGCCCAGCTCACTCGCCCGGCGGTAGCTGTCGAGTTCGCTGTCGCTTTCATCGATCAGAAGCGGCACGCGTCGCGCCAGTTCGTGCACCGGACAATCCAGTGCCAGTGCCCGGGGCAATGGTTGCTCGACAAACAGCAACGCCCGGCGCAGTCGACGCAACGACGGCGTCGCCTCGATGGCATCGAGCAATTCGGCGAAACGTTCGGGCGATTCAAACTGTTCGTTGCCGTCCAGCGTAATTCGGTAGTCGGGCCGCTGCTCCAGCAAGGCCGCGATGGCAATCAGCCGTTCAAGGTCGGTGTCCGGATCACCGCTGACCTTGAGCTTGAAGTAGTCTGGCTTGTAGGTATCAATCACCTCGGCCAGGCTTTCCGGCAAGCCGTCGTCCAGTCGCTGAACGACTTCGTCGGGTGTCAGGGCATCGGCGAGACCTACGGTATGGCGCAACGCGATGGTTGAATGCGGTTGCAGGCCGGCCAGGAAACCATCGAGAGCAAAACCGTTGAGGTCAGATGGCAGATGCTCGTCGGTCAGCCCCGGAAGGTTCTGCTGAATGGCCTCATAAAAGGACACCTTTCTTAGTCGGGCCAGCGCATCGAGAACGGCCCGGGCCATCAGCGCCGGTCCAAAACCGGCAACCAATCCATTCTCACCGGCCAGCGCCCGATGCTGTTCAGCATCGAGTCGCCAGGCGTGATCGGCGGCCGTTGCGGGTTCTGTGGAATCGAGGCTGAGTTTGATTGCGCTCTGCACCGACCGGCGCAACTGATCAACGTTGTCTGCCTCGCTCAGATCGGGGGATTTGTCGAACCACTTGGGCACCATCAATTCGGCAGCGTGTCCGTCGGCCTCGATGCCGGTACTGGCATCGCGGACCCGGACTCGCAAATAGGCCTGAGTCGCTTCTCGCAACGTAACCACCCCAAAACGGAACGGCAGTCGCATGTGCAGGTCCCGCTCGAAAGCCTGAGCCGACACCATGATCAGTCTGGGCGCATTCATGTCATGTCCTCCAACAGGCCGCGCAAGTAACCAATAGCGAGCGCTGCCGTGGAGGGACCGTCTGGCTTATAAATAAAGGGTTCCACCACAATCGTGCCCGCCCAACTATGCCGCCCGAGTGTTTCGAGAACGGCTTTGAAGCGGTCGCCGCCCTGTCCGGGTCCGCGCCGGTTACGGTCGTTAACCTGAATATGGGCGATTAGCCCGGACGGCAGCCATGTTTCCAGTAAGCGGGCGGGCGTATCTGTTTCTGTGTTGGCAGCGGCAGAGGTGTCGAGCATGGTTTTGAGCGCTGGCCGATCCAGTCGACGCACGAGTTCTGCTGCCTCGGCCACTGTGTTAATGAAGTTGGTCTCCCGACGCGCCAGAGGTTCAACGCAATAGGTAACACCCGCTTGCCCCGCCCGATCACCCGCAGCGGCGAAGAATTCTTCGGCACGTTCCCGGTCTCCGTCGCGCTCCAGGTGGCGCTGGCCCGGTGAACCGTGCACCAGCACAGAGCCGCCCAGCAGCGCGCACTGGTCAACCAGTCGATGCATCAGGTCAAACGTTCGGCTACGCACAATACTGTCGGGATCGACGATAGATAATCCTTTCGGCGCCAGTAGAAGCCAATGCAGGCTGGTAATGGCGATGCCTGCGTCCTGGGCCATAGCTTTGTAACCATACAGTTCGTTTTCGGACAGTTTCCGGGGATCGTCCGTCAATGTATAGGGCGCTACCTCCAGGCCGTCATAGCCAAGAGCAGAGGCATACTGGCACTGATGTTCAAAATCGAGGTCCGCCAGGACTTCATTGCACAGTGAGATTCTCATAAAGCCCTTTTTTATTTTTATAACTATATAGTTACTTAGAAATTAGCAACGGATTGAGCGTCTGTCAATCCAGGAAATATTAGTTCTGACAGATTGAACGAAGACATTAGAAATAGTTCAGAAATTCGGGATATCACCATAACAAGGAGTTCACACAACAAATTTACTGAAATTTCAGCGAGTTAGGAGGTCGATGACGGACGAGAAGCAGGAAGGCACGAGCTATTCTGATGGTGCTCTCAGGCCCAACAAATATAACCAACTGGTTACTTATTCTAAAAAATTTCAACCCGGCCCTGCATAAGCCAGCGTTCCAGGGTTCGACAATTACCATTGGCAAGCTAGGGAGCCTCCCTAACGTTCTCAATTGCGGGGATGGGGTGTGACCGATGCGCCGGCCGGTTTAATCCGGTTGCGATCAAAAAACACATCCCTGAGGTTGACCCTTCGGACGCGCTGCAAATAAAAAAAGGCAGCCTTAAGGCTGCCTTTTTTTTATTTATGGCTCTCTTACAGCAAAGATTTCCAGAGATAGTGACTAAGTGTTACCCGCGCCCTACGCTGGCAATCACTGCGAACCATCAGCACCGGTGATAAAAAAGGACGCTGCAGGTGGTTGATAATCAGAGAATTTCAACAACCTGCCCAGCTTCAGTCACGACGCCAGATGCTCAAACAAGCGAGCAACCGCTTCAGCACCGGGATCAACGTGACCTTCTAGCTGTTCGGCGTTGATATAGGTGGCCCGTCCGGCTTTAGCCATTGTCAGCGTCGCGGTATAGTCTGCCCCCGCTCGCGCGGCACTGGCGGCCTGCCCCAGCCCAGGGGCAGCATATCGATCGCATCAATCAATGCACGGGCGGCCCGGTCACAGCCAGAATTCCTGCCAGTACCGCATCGACAGAAGGCGAGGCGAATACATCACCGCATACCGCCGCCGTCAACATCCCTTTGCCCACGAATCCCGCATGCGCCGGCTCATGTCCGGACCCGCCGCCGGTCACCAAAGCAACCTTTGATTTATCCCAGTCAGACCGCACCACGACCCGGATATGCGGGTATCCGTCAAGCCGGGTCAACATGCCGCCAGAGGCAGCGATGGTGCCTTCGATGGCTTAGGTCACCATATTTTCTTTCTGGTTGATGAATTGTTTCGCGGTCTCTCTCCAGGACACACGAGCGCTATTGGCGCGTTGCAGTAAAATGGTTCTGATCGGTGGATTTTGCCGATATTGCCCTTAGTTGGCGTGCTGAAAAGCGACAATATAATAATCAGAATGCAGGCATTTAAAGCGCATCTTTTTCACTACCAGAGCTCAGCCGAAAGGTCCCTTCGCCGAATGCAACCAGAGTACCCTGGTCATCAAATACCTCCCCGGTCGACATAAAGGTCTTGCGACCGCCACCCCGCAAGCGTCCAATAACGGTTAGCGTTCCCTCGCAGGCGGGGCTAACGAAGGTGGTTGTCATCGACAGGGTAACGGCTTTGCGCACTCGTTCGGAGTGGGGAGTGTAGAGGCCTGCAAGACTCATGGCCGTGTCCAGCAGGGATGCCAAAACCCCTCCGTGAACATAGCCACTGCGGTTAAGGTGATGATCTACCAGTTGCAATTCGATGGTTACCTGCTCCGGCTGTTGCTCCGTGACTACCCAGCCCAATAAAGCCTGGTAACCCGAGTAAGGTTGCTGTTGTGTCATTCACTACCCTCATTTTTGGCCAGGTCGCGCCACTGGCCTTACAGAAACTTACCGGTTGCCGTCACCGGTATAAGTATCAAGCTGGATTGCTTGTATGGCGCCTTGCTGACGGTATTGTTCTGCGCCTGCCCATCGATACAGCCTGGCAGATGGCGGGGCTTGCCGTGGTAAGGCCACTTACATTATACAGGGCCAGGTTGAACACCGCCTCCAGGCGTTGCCGGTTTCCAGATCAAACGGCTTTCGGCTTCGATCTGAACTTACTGGCGTTGCACCCCAGTCACCGAATTCCCGCCCGGACCATCATGTTTTGTTATTCCGCTATGCGGTATCTTCTTCCGCATATATTGCGTTGAACTTTTTCATAGCCTAGGATGTCAGTCAATCATTAGAATCCAGTTTTTCACAGCGAAACCCGAACCCCATATCGGTATTCACTGTTAAACGCCACCGCCAGAGGAAACCCCACCATGTCGAGCCAAAACCCTACCACTTCCGCAGAGCCCCTGACGTTCAAACGTCTGGGCATTGTAGGCACCGGTGCCATGGGTCGGGGCATCGCTCAAATTGCCGCCGAGGCTGGCCTAGGCGTCACACTCTACGATCAGAATGCCAAAGCGACGGAAGCAGCCATCGAGTTTGTCTCAGGCCTGTGGCAGAAGAAAGTCAGCAAAAACAAACTGACCGAGGACGACCAAAGCCGCTTCCTGGCCAACTTGAAAACCGGTTCCAAGCTGACAGATCTCGCGAATTGCGAGGTCATCATCGAGGCGATTGTCGAGAAGGTCGAGGCCAAACAGAGCCTGTTTGTGCAGCTTGAAGCCCTGGTCAGTGAAGTCACCATACTGGCAACCAACACCTCGTCGCTGTCTGTAACCGAGATAGCATCGGGCTGTACCCGGCCCGAACAGGTTATCGGTTTTCACTTCTTCAATCCGGTGCCGCTGATGAAGATCGTCGAGGTCATACCCGGCGTCAGGACCGCTTGCCCGGTAGTGGAGCAAATGACCGAGCTGGGCCAGCAACTCGGCCATTACACAGCCCTTACGACAGACACACCGGGGTTTCTGGTTAACCATGCAGGCCGTGCCTTTGGTACTGAGGCACTGCGTATACTGGCGCAGGGCAGTGCCAGCTGTGCTGATATCGATCGTATCATGACCGATCAGGGTGGCTTCAGGATGGGGCCCTTTACACTGATGGACCTGACCGGTCTCGACGTATCCTGTGCGGTTATGGAATCGATCTATCACCAGTACTATCAGGAACCCCGCTACCGGCCCGCCCAGTTGATCCGCCAACGGGTCAGTGCCGGGCTGCTCGGCCGTAAAACAGACGCAGGCTTTTACGATTACCGGGATGGAAAACAGATGATGCCGGAAGAACACCCGGTCGAGCGCACAGACCCCTGCCCGGTCTGGGTCAGCCCTGAGGATGAGGCCAGCCATGCTCTGCTAACAGCGTTGGTTGAAACCGCCGGCTGGCCACTGGCTGCCTCGGCGCAAGACGCGCAAGCGCTGTGTCTGGTCACTCCCTGGGGCGAAGACATTACTGACTGCGCGCTGCGCCAGGGCTTGCAACCCGCTCGTACCCTGGGTATTGATATGCTGGCGGGCCTCGATAAACGCCGCAGCGTGATGACCAGCCCGGCCACCGAACCCAACTTTACCCGGGCTGCCCTGACCCTGTTCAGCGAGGATGGCAGTGGCGTAACCCGGCTGAAAGACAGCGAGGGATTCGTGCTGCAACGGATCATCGCGTGCATTGTCAATATCGGTTGTGATATCGCGCAACAGGGCATCGCCGAACCGCAAACCATTAACCGGGCTGTCGAGCTGGGACTGGGTTACCCCAGGGGACCACTGGCGCTGGGCGATCATTACGGGCCGGCCAGAATACTTGTCATTCTGCAAAACTTGCTGAGCTCAAGCGGCGACCCACGCTACCGGCCCAGCCCCTGGTTGCGTCGCCGTGCTCAGCTGGGACTGCCACTCACCGCCGAAGAACTCTGATTGCCAACCTGACCGAGGTAAACCATGCAAGACGCCTACATTTACGACGGAATTCGCACCCCCTTTGGTCGCTTTGGCGGGCAATTGTCCGGGGTGCGGCCTGACAATCTGCTCAGCCTGGCCATTCGCACACTGGTGCAACGAAATCCCTTCACGCCTGAGCATTTTGAAGATGTGGTTGCCGGCTGTACCAATCAGGCAGGCGAAGACTCGCGCAATGTGGCACGCCATGCAGGTCTGCTATCCGGCTTGCCGGTCTCGGTGGCCGGGCAAACAGTCAACCGACTCTGCGGCAGTGGACTGGCGGCGATAATAGATGTTTCCCGGGCCATTCGTTGCGAGGAGGGCTCCCTGTACGTCGCCGGTGGCGTCGAAAGCATGAGCCGCGCGCCTTATGTACTGGCTAAGGCCGAAAGCCCTTATGCGCGCAACCAGACGCTGTTTGATACCGTCATTGGAACCCGCTTTCCCAACCCGCGCATTGAGGAACAATTTGGCAGCCACAGCATGCCAGAAACTGCTGATAACATCGCAGCCGATATGGGGTTGCCACGCGACCAGGCCGATGCTTTTGCCGAGCGTTCCCAGACGCTTTACCAGCAGGCGCTGGCGCGCGGTTTTTACTCAGAAGAGTTGCTTGCAGTCGAAGTTAGCCAGGGCCGCAAGCACCCCCCGCTCCAAGTCTCGGACGATGAACATCCACGCGCTGGCAGTACCGCTGAAAAGCTGGCAAAACTGCCGCCTCTGTTCAGTGACGGTGTGGTCACCGCCGGCAATGCATCCGGTCTTAACGACGGGGCAGCCGCGTTGATTCTCGGCAGTTATCAGGCAGGCAGCGACGCGGGCATCAAACCCCGGGGTCGCATAGTCAGTTGTGCTGTAGCCGGTGTTGAACCCAGAGTTATGGGGCTGGGTCCGGTGCCTGCCTCGCGCAAGGCGCTGACGCTGGCCGGTCTGTCACTCAAGGATATGGACGTTATTGAAATCAACGAGGCCTTCGCGGTCCAGGTGATGGGCTGTGCACAGCAACTGGGCATTGCCTTTGATGATGCACGCCTGAATGCCAATGGCGGTGCCATTGCCATTGGTCACCCGCTCGGGGCTTCCGGCGCGCGGTTGGCATTAACGGCACTGAGGCATCTGGAGGCACAACAGACGCGATACGCGCTGGTCACACTGTGCATTGGTGTCGGTCAGGGTATAGCGATCGTCATTGAACGTTGCCGCTGATGTCAGCAAAATTCTGGTTGGGTTACCATCCGGTAGCCGTGCCAACAACAGAGTGAACCCTTTGCATGAATGACGATCAGGGCACAGAAAAAGATCGTAATTTTGTAACCGCCCTGGCTCGCGGGCTCGAATTGCTGCGCGCTTTTGAGGCGGGCGAAACCTATCTTGGTAATGGTGAGCTCTCCAAACGCACCCGCATCCCCAAACCCAGTGTGTCTCGCCTTACCTACACGCTAACCCAGTTGGGCTACCTGAAATACAATAGTCACCTGGAAAAATATCAGTTGGGTCCAGGCGTGCTGGCGCTGGGTTATCGGTTCTTCGCCGGTCACGGCATTCGTCAGCTGGCACGGCCTTATATGCAGGAACTGGCCAACTCGACGGACTGCACCATAGCCCTGGGCGATGTCGATCGCAACGCCATTACCTACATCGACGTGTGTCAGGGCACTGGCCCGCTTGTCGTGCGCCTGGAAGCCGGTTCACGCCTGCCGTTAATCAGTACTGCCATTGGTCGGGCCTGGTTGTGTGGCGTCAGTGAACAACGCCGTGCCCTCTTCCTGGACCAACTCAAAACAGCCAACCCTGAACAATGGAAAGCTGCGCAGGATGTTATTAAAAGAAGCCTCTCCGACTATCAGCACTTCGGCTTTGTGCTGTCTGAGGGCGACTGGGAGAACCAGATCAATGCCGTCGCGGTTCCACTGATTCTGGAAGGAGGGTCGGAAATCATGGCGATCAATTGCGGCGGTGCTTCACTGCGACTGACGCATAAGGTACTGGTCGAAAAACTGGGACCGCGTTTAAAACTGCTGGCCACCACCATTCAAAATGAATTGAAGCACGCATAGTCCAAGAGGAGGATTCAGATGGGCCAGACTGTTCATTTAAGCCGCCAGGGTGAGACCGCCCTGATCGAAATCGACAACCCACCGGTCAACGCCCTGTCACAGTCGGTGCGCGCCGGCTTGCTTGATGCGCTGGACCAGGCTGAGGCTGACCCTGCCATCAAGGTGATTGCCCTGCTGGGTAGAGGTAAGGTGTTTATTGCCGGGGCAGACATCAAGGAATTCGGCAAGCCGCCCCAGGTCCCTATTCTGCCGGATGTTATTACGCGCCTGGAACACAGTGAAAAAGCCATTGTCGCCATCCTGCATGGCGTTGCTCTGGGGGGTGGCCTTGAAGTTGCGCTTGGCTGTCATTATCGGGTAGCGTTCAGCGATACCCGACTCGGCTTGCCGGAAGTCAAACTTGGTCTGCTACCGGGTGCAGGTGGAACCCAGCGCATGCCCAGGTTGACCGGGCTGGTAACCGCCGCCGAATGGATCACAGAGGGCAAGCTGGTCGATGCAAAAACGGCCCTCGATAGTGGTCTTATCGACGACATTACCGCGGTTGCCTCTGCACAGGAAGCGGCACTGGACGTTGCCAAAAACTGGAAAGAAGGGACTATTACCCTGCGCAAAACCGGCGAACTGCCCAATGCAAGTGTTGATACAAAAGCTCTCGAAAAAATCCGTCAGCGTTTGTTGGAACAAAGCCCTGAACTGTATTCGCCATTTCGCATTCTGGAAGCACTGGAGGCCAGTTGCACCTTGCCTCTGGCAGACGGCCTGGCGCGTGAACGTGAACTGTTCTTTCAGTGTATGGACTCACCCCAGCGGGCCGGTTTGATTCATCATTTCTTTGCCAGCAATGCCATAGGCAAGGTTCCGGGGAGTGATGCTCCAGTCAGTATTACCAGACTGGTTCTGAAAGGTGATCATCCGATATTTTTGACGCTGGATGATCACCCCCTGGTACAGCTATATGCGGCAACTTCGCCTGGAATGGAAGTCTGGGTAGAGACTGCTAGTGAGGCAGCCCAGCCTGCCACAGTAGACGTTACCGTGATTGATCCGGACACAGATACTGCGCAGACAGATCAGGCATTTTCGCTGCTGCCCATTCCGGATAGCAAATGGCTCGAGCTGGTTGACCACCGAGAGCAGCCCGCCGTGCAGCAGGCGCTGATGAAGGTACTCAAGGCAGCAGGGTTTACGATTATTCCCAGTAAACACCGCAGTATCTATCGCTTATTGCGGGCCAGCCTGAAGGATTCAACAGAGCACCAGAGCAGCCTTGAAACAGCGGCTCTGGCGGCTGCGCAGGCGGGTCTTTGCTATCGCATGTCCGATATTGATGTACTGGCGATTGAAACCCTGGGCTACCCGAAACATCTGGGTGGGCCACACTTTCAGGCTATTGCGTAAGGGAATCTGGCTGAATGGCAGTCCACAATATCTTCATTTTCAAACATTCAATAGAACGAGCATCAGTTTGAACTAGTGGTTAACAACACTTAGAAATCAAACAGTTACGTCATTCTTATCAGCCTATAGTCGAATGTCCGGGGCAACAGTTTGATCATGCCAAAAATCTTTTCAAAAATAACTTGAGCAATAAGAGCACAGCACTACACTCACTGAAGTGGGGGCGACCCACATCCTAAAATACAAAAGGAGACTGCTATGAGATTTGTAAAAACGGCAATGGCAACTATTGCCTTGATTTCCATGATCGGGTCAGTATCTGCACAGCGTGATTTTGCAGAGATTTATAAGGAATGTGGTCTTGGTGCCTTATTGTTTCCGGACGATCCCATTATTGCTGTCGTTACTAACGTCACCCTGGACCTGGGCACAACTGCAGTCATTTCAGAGTTGAGCTCACCCGAAACCTGTGAAGGTAATTCTGCAATGATGGCCTCTTTCATCATCGATGCACACCCTCAGCTGGAACAAGACTTGGCTATCGGTGACGGTGAGTACCTTGCCTCTATGGTCAACCTGATGGGTTGTCAGGGTTCAGAAGATCAGGCCATTGCTTCTCTGCGTGCTCAGTTTGCAGATTCGGCATCAACTGGCACCTATTTCGCGGCTGACAATTTCACTAAGGCTGAGACTCTCTACAACGCAGCTGTTACCACCTCCAATCAGCTGTGCGCCATCTGACCTCAGTGATTCCAAGCATTATAGCAAGGCCCCTTTTGGGGCTTTTTTTTTTAAGAGATACCAATGAAGTTACGGTTCCTACCCTGGTTGCTATCTGGACTTTTCTTTCCCGGACTACTATTGGCCCAGACTATTCCAGACTCGCTGGTGCAGCAGGTGGCATACTCCGAGGAATGGATAAAACAGTTATACCTAACAGGTCGTGAACGAAATGACGGTTTCCAGACACGCATTCATTCGGATAAATTTTATTTCAGTGGCTCGGAAAGAGTTGATCCGGTGCAGGAACTTCGGTTAAGTCAAATAGCTATATTTTCCAACCTCGATCGAATAGACAATCAACACCCTGCCTGCCGGTTTCCCGGTCGATTTCTTTTTCTGAACCGGGCATTGCAACTGGGTCATTCTGAAACTCTGCTTGATGGCTGTGATGCGTTTAACAATTGGGCCAGGTTCGATCAATATGACACGCTCTCTATCGTTATGGTGGAAGGATACTACGGCAATCCAGCCTCTTCCTTCGGCCACTTGGTGCTTCGCCATGGGCGATCGGATGGTACCCGCCAACTCCTGGATACCAGTATTAATTTCGGAGCCCGGGTGCCACGAAACGAAAGCCCTATAAGCTATATTATAAACGGCTTAACAGGTGGCTATCAGGCTTCATTCACAATAGAAAACTACTATCGTCAGGATTTAGTCTATACGCAGGTTGAACATAGAGACATGTGGAACTATGCGTTGGACCTCAGCGAAGCTCAACGTCGTTTTTTCCTGGCGCACGTATGGGAGCTTCTGGACAGCCCATCTACCTACTATTTTTTAAAAAACAATTGTGCCTTTGCAGTGGCAGAAGTACTGGAGATCGTATTTGAACGGGAACTGCTCAACCAAAACACACTTTACTACCCACCCGTGACACTCTTTCACGAATTGGAGGCTATCGATCAGCAAGCAGGCGTCTCCGTGATCAAAGCCAAGCAATTCATTCCTTCACAGCAAAGTGTTCTGAAGGCACTTTTTGATGCTTTAACGCCGGGACAGAGAGAGGTTTTCAGCCAATACACTGGTCCGGAACGCAGGGATATTACCGCTCTGACAAGGGGGCTTGAAGAAACTGAAGCAACCGAGCTGACTGAAGCTCTGATCAGTTTCTACAGTTACCTGATCGGTGGGTACCCGGAACTGGGTACAGAGCTCTATGACCGTCGCCGTGCATTAATACTGGCCCGACTGCAGTACCCCTCTGGTCGCCATTTGCAGGCAACTGAGATTGAACCGACAACAGAACCCGGAAAAACGGCTCGCGTATCACGGTTAACTGCGGGCGTCGCTGGAATAAACGATCGGATCGGATACACCCTGGGCTGGACGCCTTACAGCCTCTCTGCCATTGATCTGGGCAATCAGGACTTCTCTAACCTCACCTTACTGGCCATTGAAACACGCTGGCAGGGCGAACAAATTGAAGCCGACCTTGGGCTGATTCGCGTTGCACAACGCAGTCCGGTGAACGATCGTCTGCCCGGGAATTGGCCCCTTAGCTGGACTGTGGATCTTGCCTGGCAGACAGATACCTGGCAGGCCTATCGTGCTGGCGGGCAAGTGGAACTGGCGTTGGGTCAAAGCTCCAGTGTCGGACCTCTGTTAGCGTCAGGCCTTGCTGAACTTCGACAATCCGGTTCAGAAACCGGCGTCGGCGTCGCCGCCGAGGCAGGCTATGCACAACTGACCTGGCTTTCCTGGGTTGGGGGCGTTAGCTATACCCGTTGGGTTTCAGGATACAGTATGGAAGCAGCCTTTGATTCACGACTTGGTTTTTCACCTAGCTGGAGCCTTGAGCTCGGGCTATCACATATGAACAGGGACGATGAATCAACTGAAATGTCCGGGTTGCTCAAACTGAATTGGCATTACCGGTAAACCCTGAACAAACAGTATGATCTGGAATTTCGACACCTTCTGATTCAAGCTGTATGGGTTTCAGATGGTCCATTGGCAGGACTAATATCAGGCTACGCTGATTACGCAGCCTGATATTAGTGGCTATTAAGCAGGCGTATCAAACGCCTCACGTGTCAAATTTCGATGCCCTTTGGCGGTGACCAGAACATTGTCTTCAATGCGGATACCACCATAAGGTTTTAACTGCTCGATCAGCGCTAGATCCAACCCATGCTGTGGCTCGGTTTCGATCAGTTTGTTCAGCAACATAGGTATAAAATACAGGCCGGGCTCAATAGTAATCACCATGCCTTCTTCCAGTGTGCGGGTCAGCCGCAGGAAAGGGTTGTCCGGATCGTTGCGGATGTCGCCCTGCGGGTTTTGCTGATGCCCACCGACATCATGAACGTGTAAACCCAGTAAATGCCCTAGCCCGTGCGGATAAAAAGTCTGGGGGATGCGCTTGCTCAGTTGCTCATCGACCGGCAGGTTGCAGAGTTTGTGATCAAGCAATAGCTGAGCAACACCTCGTTGAGTTTTACGGTGAAGGTCGGTCATTTTAACGCCAGGTTGGATGGCATTATTGATCGTTTGCTGCAACGTATCGACACCGGCCAACAATTCAGCAAAGCGGCCAGTATCGCTGGTGTGCGTGCGGGTAATATCACTGGCATAGCCATTGACCTTTGCACCCGCATCGATCAATAACGTGCGGTGCTGATCCGGCAACTTAAAAGAGCGTCGCTCATAATGCAGAGTCGCTGCCGATTCGTTCAGCGCGATAATGCCGCTGTAGGGTTCGGCACTTTCCAGTTGCCGACTGGCGGCGAGATAATCCCGATACACACCGGCCTCGGACTGACCGTCAAAAAATGCAGCACGTGCGGCGCGGTGCCCGTGCACGGCCTGGACATTTGCGGCGGCCAGACAATCAACTTCAAACGAAGTCTTATAGGCTCGTCCGTAAGTCAGCATTGACTTCAGCGCTACCGGATTTAATTCTACAGCGGTCTTATGCGCTCCAAGAGACGGATGCTCAGGTCCGATCCAGGCCGTACGACCCGTCAATCCGGGCAGCCAGTTATTCAGACTCGTTGCCGGTTGCAGAGTCCACATGGCTGCCCAGTCGCCAGCCGGTTCCCGGGGAGAAAGATGCCAGAAATCCTGTCGGGCGGGCCACAATAAGCGCGGTTTGTCACCCGGCTTGAATACGATGAAAGTATCCGGCAAAACATCAAACGGTAACCATTGTTGAGCCAAGGCACTAGGGGTATAAGGATAAGCCCGGTCGTCTTCCGCGACAATTACCAGACTGCCCGCACTGATGACAACCTGATCGAAACCGGTCTCCTGAAGCGCATGCTGATAACGCTCCATTAGTGTTGCCAGATGGCGGCTATAGTGTTGTGTATTCATGGTGTCTCCCGAGAGCCAGATGTACGACCCTGTCAGTTTCAAATTCAAAACGTTTTAATAACTCTTGGACAGCAACTCTTGCCCGTATTCGCTGCTGAACTGCTGCTGCTTAAGTTGGTCAATCGTTGCCAGCTCCACCAGCTCGCCATGTCTGAGAATTCCCAGGTTATCGCAAAGGAACGAGACCACCGGCAAGTCATGTGTAACCAGGAAATAGGTAAGCCCCCGTTGTTCGCGCAAGGCTTTCAACAAGTTCAATACCTCAGCCTGCACCGACACATCCAACGCCGATGTCGGCTCATCCAGCAGCATTACTGGAGGGTCCAGCATCAGGGCCCGTGCAATCGCAACACGCTGGCGCTGACCGCCCGACAATTGATGCGGCAGACGAAAGCGGAACTTTCGGGCAAGGCCCACGGCATCGAGTGTATCCAACACCCGATTATTCTGGTCCCGGATGCCGTGAATTGTCAGCGGTTCACTGAGAATGGTATCGACCGTTTTACGGGGATGCAGCGAGCCGAAAGGATCCTGAAACACCATTTGGCACAAGCGTATCAGTGCCGGGTCACGCCCCTGTTGCAAGTCATGTTCGCCCAGCCGAATACGACCTGTCCAGTTGGTAATTTGGCCGGCGATCGCTTTTAGAATAGTCGACTTCCCGGAGCCACTTTCTCCAACCAGTCCGAAACTGCCGCCTTCAGGCACATGCAAGCTGACATCTCTTACCACTGAGGTATCGCCATAGGCGATTGACAAATGCTTGAGGTCGATCATATCAATCACCCCCCAAAAGCGTTCGATCAAGCACTGGCAATCGTGTCCGTCGCTCATCAATGGTGGGCATTGAGGCGAGCAAACCCTGAGTGTATGGATGCTGTGCATCAGCCAGGTCCTTAGCCGCACAGGTCTCGACTATTTCGCCGTTAAACATCACCAGTATTCGATCACAATAACGAGCCACCATATTGAGATCGTGACTGATGATGATCAGGCCCATGCCCGTTCGGTTAACCAGATCATCCATAATATCAAGTACTTGAGCCTGAACGGATACATCCAGCGCTGATGTGGGTTCATCCGCTATCATCAGGTCAGGTTCAAGAATGACCATCATGGCAATCATGATGCGTTGCCCCATGCCCCCGGAGACTTCATGCGGGTACAGTTTGTAGACTCGTTCGGCATCAGTAATGCGCACCGCCTCCAATACTTCCATCACGCGCTTTCTTCTGGCAGCTGCGTTCATTTTGCGGTGAAAGCTGAGCACCTCGCCAATCTGGTCACCAATACGCATCACCGGATTCAATGAAAACTTCGGGTCCTGCATGACCATGGAAATTCTGGCACCCCGCAATGCGCGCATGCGCCTTTCAGACAGTCCGGCCAGGTCGATGCCATCGAACTCCATCCGGTCTGCAGTGACTGTTCCGGGCTTGCCAATCAGCCGAAGAATGGCGCGTCCGGTCATGGATTTGCCTGAGCCACTCTCACCGACGATACCCAGTCGCTCACGCCCCAACTCAAAACTGATGCCTTTGACCACCTCAGTTAGGCCTTGCTCTGTAGGAAAGCTGATGCGCAGATTGTCAATAGTCAGTAAGCTCATCATCGCGTCCTGTTGTGGGGGTCGAGTACATCACGCAGGCCATCCCCAAAAAGACAAAAGCCGAGACTAACGGTAACAATGGCAAAACCAGGCATCGTAGCCACCCACCATTGATCCAGAATGTAGGCTCGGCCGCTGGAGATCATCGCCCCCCATTCCGGCAGCGGAGGTTGGGCACCCAGCCCCAAAAAGCCCAGTCCTGCGGCCGTGAGAATGATTCCCGCCATATCCAGCGTTACCCGCACGATGGTAGAGGACAAACACAATGGCATAATGTGTCTGACAATCACCCGGGTATGACTGGCGCCTTGCATTTGAATGGCCGAGATAAATTCAGCGTTACGAAAGGTCAGCGTCTCTGCCCGGGCTATTCGGGCATAAACCGGCCAGGCAGTAATGGCAATGGCAATGACCGCGTTTTCGATTCCCGGTCCCAATGCCGCCACAAAAGCCAGCGCCAGAATCAGACGCGGCATGGACAGAAATATATCCGTCAAACTCATTAGTATGCGATCGACCCAGCCACCGAAGTATCCTGCAACCGTGCCAACCAGCAGACCAATCGGTGCTGAAATAACAGCGACCAGCAGCACAATCATCAGCGTAATGCGCGCACCGTGAATAATGCGGGAAAGAATATCCCGGCCCAGCTCATCGGTACCCATCCAATGCTCAGCCGAAGGCGCCAGCAACCGGGCCCCGAGATTACTCTCTATCGGCGAATAAGGTGCAAGCACAGGTGCAAACGCCGCGACAATCAATAACCCTATAATGATCACTAACCCGACGACTGCCAGGGGGTTGCGCAGCAGCGCCCGCGTCATTCGATAGGCCTGACCGGCACCTGCCTGAAACCGGGTTTCCGGGTTTTCATCCAACAGCCATGCATGTGACAGCTGCATCATCGTGCCCTCGGATCAAGTATGCGATACAACAGGTCAGAGACCTTGTTGACACAGATAAACACAGCACCGATAACCAACGTTGCTCCGAGCACAGAATTCATGTCTGCATTGAGCAATGCACTGGTCAGATAATTGCCAATGCCAGGCCAGGAAAAGACCGTCTCGATCATGACCGACCCCTCTAGCAACTGCGCAAACGACAAGCCGATAACCGTTACCAGCTGTATCCTGATAGGTCGAAACGCATGTCGCCAGATCACCACGCGTTCCGGTGCGCCCTTGACCCGAGCCGTCACCACATATTCCTGACTGAGCTGTTCAAGCATGAATGAACGGGTCATTCGGGCGATGTAGGCGAGGCTGAAGAAACCCAGAATCATTGCCGGCAATACGATATGCGACCAGGCACTGCGGAACACGGCCCAGTCTCCGGAGAGCATGCTGTCAACCAGCAGGAGTCCGGTCCGGGCGGGCACTATTCCCTCCATAAAAATATCGATTCGTCCGGGACCGCCCACCCAGCGCAACTTGGCATAAAACAGCGCAAGACCGACTAACCCAAGCCAGAATGCGGGAATCGCATACCCTGCCAGGCCTAATACCCGGATTACCTGATCAATCCAGGTTCCTTGCTTTGCAGCCGCGATAACGCCTGCGGGAACCCCTACCAGCACGCCAATCAGGATTCCCAGCGTCGCCATTTCAAGCGTGGCAGGAAACACTCGCGCCAGTTCTTCCACCACCGGTCGTTGACTGGTCACCGCCATACCCAGATCGCCACTGAGAACCGACCCGACGTATTGGACGAACTGAACGATCAACGGGTTGTCGAGCCCCATTTCAGCGCGAACGGCGTCGTAAACATCCTGCGGAGCGCGATCCCCCACCACCGATAATACCGGATCAATGGGCACTACCCGGCCAATTGTGAAGGTGATGGCCAGCAAGCCCAAAAACGTAACGGCTATCGTGACAGCGAACCCGGCCAATGAATACAACCAGCGCAGCGCACTCTGGCGGCGCTTCGACCATAGCGATTCATCAGAACCCCCGGAGAGCACAAGGCTTTTCATGAGAGGTAAAACCCTTTGTTAATGCAAAACATTTTTTGACTTAACTAAAATTTTTCACTAGTGTCAAATAAGTTTAATAAAAGCAGGCTAGGTAATGAACGACAGCATCCCCTCCCATGATCCAGGGAAAACCTTGCTCAGTGGTCAACGAATCCGCGACTTGCGCCGCCGGGCTGGCCTCACTTTACAAGCCCTGAGTGACCAGGCAGGCATCTCGGTCGGCTTTCTAAGCCAGGTAGAACGGGATAAAGGAACACCCTCGCTGGGCACTCTGGCTCAGCTGGCTTCCGCATTGGGTGTCCATATTGAATACTTCATTGCCACGCCTAGAGCGACTGACAGCATTACTCGGGAACAGGAGCGAGACCGGTTCGCTGTTGCGGATTCATCTTTGCAATACGAGCGACTTTCGACCGACTTGCCCGGTGGCACGTTGACCTCCCTGATGATTCATATTCCAGTTGGCTATAGCTCCGAGCTGACCAGTCATGCTGGTGAAGAACTGATTGTTTTGCTGGAAGGAACCGTTCGGCAAACCCTTGGAGACAGCACCTTTGTCTTAAACACTGGCGACACCCTGCACTTTATGGGTGATACGCCCCACAGTTTTGCCAATATCGGTGATGAGCCGGCCCGTATGGTTTGGACCGGAACCGCACCCAGACTGATTGGCCAAAAACGAACCCCGCTTTCACGGGGATGATGATTGAAACGGTAAACACCTTGGAGAACTAGAATGATGGTTAACCGCTTTAAAGCCATTGCAGCCGCAGCGCTGATAATGTTGTCCGGTGCCTCTGCATCGGCAGCCACACCGGACAATACTCTGGTGGTGGCCCAAAACATCGATGATATCGTCAGTATTGACCCGGCTCAGGCGTATGAGTTTTCGTCCGGTGAGTATGTGGCAAACGTCTACGATCAGCTGGTGCAATACGACGCTTTAGACACCACAACACTGGTCGCCGGGCTCGCCTCCGACTGGGAGATTGACCCTGCTGAAAAACAGATCATTTTTACTCTGCGCGATGATATTGCCTTTCATTCAGGCAATCCACTGAGCCCCGAGGACGTTCTCTTTTCACTTGAGCGAGTGATCAAACTGAACAAAGCCCCTGCGTTTATTCTGACTCAGCTGGGCTGGACAGCCGACAACATCCTGGACATGGTGACAGTCGATGGTGACCAGATTACCGTACGCTACGAGGGTGAGTTTGCACCTTCTTTTGTGATGAACGTTCTGGCATCACGTCCGGCTTCGGTAGTAGATTCGAAAACCGTAAAAGCCCAGGCTTTAGATGGCGATATGGGCAATGGCTGGCTTAATCGCAATTCAGCTGGCACCGGTCCATTCAAACTGCGCACCTATCGTCCGGCAGAGCTGCTGATCATGGACGCGAATCCGGATTACTTCGGCGGTGCACCGGCCATGGAATCGGTCATCATTCGTCATGTTGCCGAAGCAGCCACTCAACGTTTGTTGCTGACTTCCGGTGACGCTGACATCGCAATGAATCTGACACCTGATCAGATCGGCGGTCTGGCCAGCAACGACGATGTTAAGGTTGAAACCTTTCCTCAGGCAGCAGTTCATTTCCTGTCCTTCAACCAGAAAAACGATGCACTAACCTCCGAAGCACTGTGGGAAGCCGCACGCTACCTGGTTGATTACAACGGCATGGCCAACTCTTTCCTGAACGGTCAAATGCAAGTGCATCAGGCGTTCTGGCCAGCAGGTTTCCCGGGGGCATTCACCGAGACTCCCTACGACTACGACCCGGAGCGAGCACAGCAAATTCTGGTTGACGCGGGTTTCGAGCTACCCATGACCATGGAACTTGATGTCATCAATGCGGCCCCTTTTACGGATATGGCTCAGGCACTACAAGCCACTTTCGCTCCCGTTGGTCTGAACTTCGAGATTCTGCCGGGTACCGGTGCACAAGTCATTACCAAGTACCGCGCACGCACTCATGAAGCCATGCTGCTTTACTGGGGACCGGACTTTATGGACCCGCACTCCAACGCCAAGGCATTCTCTTACAATCGCGATAATTCAGACGATAACTATCAGAGCACAACAACCTGGCGCAATGGCTGGCAGCCGTCTGACGAGATGAATGACATGACCATGGCTGCTTTGAGTGAACAGAATTCTGAAGATCGAATGGCCATGTACCGTGAGTTTCAGCGTGGTGTTCAGCAGGAGTCACCGATTATCATCATGTTTCAGGCGACCAAACAGGTGGCTATGTCAAACGAAGTCGAAGGTTTCGTCAATGGTGCCATCTCTGACTATGTGTTCTATCGACTGGTTACCAAGTAACGTTATTATCCAGCACTATTGATTTAATACTGTATGTTTTGGGCGCCTAGGCGCCCCTTTTTATGGACTATTGGATACGCAATGACACTCACCTCATCTGCCTCAATTTATCAGACGCTGCATAATGAAGCTGTTCGTATCGCCGGCGCTAAGCTGTTTACGGTTATGGTACTCGACAACGACGCCGGGCTTGCCCGCCGTGCTTACACCTCTCACCCAGTCGATTACCCGGCAACAGGTTCGAAACCTACAAAAGTTGATCGCTGGAGCACACAGGTTATTGATCGTCAGGAATCTTTCGTTGCCAACTCTACCGATGGCTTTTCTGACGTATTCTCAGACTATCCGCTGATCAACGCCCTCGATTGTGAATCTGTTTTGAACGTGCCGGTCATACACCTGAATCAGGTCATCGGCACCGTCAACTTCCTTGACTCAAGGGATCATTTTACGCCTGAAAGGGTCCGTGCTTTGCAACAATTGGTGGACTTACATCGCGATACACTCGTCACCGCTCTGGAGATGGAATTAGGGTAACCACTCTTACCGCTATGCTTGACTATGCTTGATGTTGGTCATTGTCTTTTTCCTGGTCGGGGCTTAGCGGGTTCATTTCCGACTGCCCACCATCGGTTGTTATCCGGATGTCCCGACTCAGCGTCTGGTGTACCGGGCAGCGATCTGCGATGTCCAGAAACCGTGTTTGCTCTGCCTCGGTCAGATTGCCCTGATAACTGATATGCCGTTCTAACTGATCGATTTTACTGGCGTTCGCCTCGCTGTTAACGCAGTCATCGGCATGAACGCGTGAATGACGCAGGCGCACTTCAATGTTCTCAACTGCCAGTGATTTATGATTGGCGTACATGCGCAGTGTCATCGAGGTGCAAGCGCCCAGTGACATCAACAGTAAGTCGTAGGGGGTCGGTCCCTGATCGGTTCCGCCATTGCTGACCGGTTCGTCAGCCAGTACCTGATGTTTTTGGGTATAGAGGCTGCGTAGGAAACGGGCGTCTTCTTCAGTTACAACCACCTCCTGATCATCGACCTGGGGGCGACTGGTTGGCGTTTCCTGTTCACCAAAGTCCAGATAGCGACTAGCCCAGGCCGCCAGTATCGTGGCGACGTATTCGGAGTCGGCGGATTTTGACAACAGATGATCGGCATCGTCCAGTGACACAAAACTTTTCGGGTGCACGGCCGCCTGATACAGATCGGCTGCTTCACTGACAGGCACCACTTGATCAACTGGTGAATGGAAAATCAACAGGGGTTTGCGCAGACTCGCTACCAAGTTGCGCGAAGACCAGTCTTCCAGATCATCCAGCAATTGCGCCCGTATATTGAAGTGACGACCGCCAATATCGATCTCGGCCTGCCCATCGCGCTTGATATCGCAATGCTGGTTGGCAAACAGATGTTGCACGTGCGCCGGGGTTGCCGGTGCGCCGATGGTAACCACCGCCTCAACCGAATCCAGACGCGACGCTGCAACCAGCGCAGCGGTGCCTCCGAGGCTATGACCGATGAGCAATTTAGGCGCCTGGTAGGCTTCACTCAGAAATTCAGCAGCATCAAGCAAATCTTCAACATTGGAACTGAAATTGGTGTTGCCAAACTCGCCTTCACTGCCCCCCAGGCCGGTAAAATCAAATCGAAAGACCGCTATGCCCTGCTCTGTCAGTGCGCGGGCGATACGGCTTGCTGCCACAACATCCTTGCCACAGGTAAAGCAATGTGCAAACAACGCCATGACCCGAATAGGACCTGAATCCGGCTGCTCTAAAGACGCGGTCAGGGTGTGCCCATCCCGGTTGGTGAACTCAACTTTGCTGCGCGACATGGAAACTCCTGTCATGGTTGATTGTGAATGCTGACCACCCTAGCACATTCGTCATCCTGAGCAGCAATTCCCAATGTCGCCCGAAAGTTTGGTAGGCTTGTTGCCATCGCGAATCACTGACCGGATACTATTAATGAGCAGTAATTTGATGAATATAGGACTGATCACGTTGGCCGCCGCTGGGTTGCTGATCATTACAGCCCTGGGTGCGGGCCTGATAACAGTCTTCGTTCTCTATTTGATTGACCGCAACCAGAGCAAGCACAGTATTCGCCGCAACTACCCGGTTTTTGGGCGTTTTCGTTACTTCTTCGAGTATTTGGGCGAGTTTTTCCGCCAGTATTTTTTTGCCATGGACCGGGAAGAACTGCCGTTCAATCGCGCCGAACGCAGCTGGGTTTACCGGGCGGCTAAAAATCTCGATAACACCATCGCCTTTGGATCAACCCGCTCACTAGACCCCACCGGCTCGGTCATGTTTATGAACTCGGCATTCCCGGCGCTGAGCGATACCGCATCCCAATGGAAACCAAAAGTCTTAGGCCCCCATTCTCGCCAGCCCTACACACCCGGATCATTCTTTAATATTTCAGGCATGAGTTATGGCTCCTTGTCGAAGCCTGCAATCAGGGCATTATCCAAAGGTGCTTTTAACGCTGGCTGCTGGCTGAATACCGGAGAAGGCGGATTGTCTGCAATGCATCTTGAAGGTGGCTGTGATGTGGTCTTTCAGATAGGGACCGCCAAGTACGGAGCCCGGGATCTGAACGGACTGTTGAGTGATGATCAATTACAGCGACTGGCAGCTCACGACCAGGTACGAATGTTCGAGATCAAACTCAGCCAGGGTGCCAAGCCAGGCAAGGGTGGTATTCTGCCGGGAAACAAGGTTAATGAGGAAATCGCGCGGATTCGGGGCATACCCGTGGGTCAGGACTCAATCAGCCCGAACAGACACCTGGATATCGCCTCAAACGAGGATTTACTGGACATGATCCAACGAGTGCGCGACACCACAGGCAAACCGGTTGGCTTCAAATGCGTGCTGGGGGATACCGACTGGATGGTCGACCTGTTCAAACTGATACAGCAACGCGGCCCTGAATCGGCACCTGATTTCATCACACTCGACAGCGCCGATGGCGGCACGGGCGCCGCACCGCAGCCACTGATGGACTATGTCGGCCTGACGATCAAGGAAAGCCTGCCCTGGCTGGTCGATCAGCTTATCGAAAGCGGCTTGCGCGAGCGCATTCGGATCATAGCGTCTGGCAAATTGATGGTACCCAGCAAAATCGCCTGGGCACTGGCAACCGGGGCCGATTTTATCAATTCGGCCCGGGGATTTATGTTTTCGCTCGGGTGCATCCAGGCACTGCAATGCAACAAAAATACCTGCCCTACCGGTGTAACCACCCATAACCCTCAGTTACAACGCGGCCTTGTTCCGGCCGATAAAGCAGTCCGGGTGGCTCACTATCATCACCAGATGATGCATTCTCTGGAGATGATTGCCCATTCCTGCGGCGTAGCCAGCCCGACGGACCTTGAGCGCAAACACGTGCGCATCGTCACCGACAGTGGCTTGTCTGCTCCGCTTGATGACTTCTATCAAAATCGGATACCGCTGCATACGCTCAGATAGCATCGCCTGCTCGGGGCCAATCCAAATCCATAGAAGGGGGTTATAGAGTCGAAACGGCTGCTGTCATCTATGAAAATAATGACTAAAGGCCGTTCATAAGGTTCAACTACCGACACAATAGGCTGTGAACGTGTAAGACCGTCAAGTAATTGACTGCATTATCAAATAATCAGGGCAAAAATACTTTCCCCTGCCTATACTAGACTTCCTATGGCTTCCGCCTTCAATGGTGCCCTTGCCCCTATGTCACACCCATTACTTCGAGCGTTCTGGACACTGCTGGCTCTGTGGTCCCTGGCATGCGGTGTCCAGGCACAAACATCGGCCTTGCCGCTGGACGAAGGCTGGCAATATCGCTGGGGTGACTCCCCGTTCACCAGCAAAGGCAAACCGGTCTGGAGCCAGGATCCACCCGACAGTGACGCCTGGCAATCCATAGACTTCCCGTCAAATCCACCTGACCGTAATGGGCAAACAAACGTCTGGTACCGGGTCAACCTGCCAGAGAATACCTGGTGGGAGCCCATTATCTATATCTACAGTGTGGATCTGATCACCGAAGTTTATCTGGATGGCGAAAAAATTTATCAGTATGGAACCTTCGATGACCAGGGTCAGGGTTCGTTTGAAGGCTGGCCCTGGCATATAATCCCACTGCCGGAGGCGTTCGACGGCAAGCCAGTGTATTTTCGTGTTTATTCGAGTTATAGCGACATTGGCCTCTGGGGCGAAGTTAAAATCAACTCACGCCAGGATCAAGTTCTTACGTTGCTGGTGGGTTCAGCCGACGCGCTAATCGCCAGCGCGTTTTCCCTGCTTATCGCTTTGCTGGCTTTGTTTTTTGCGGTCATAGAAGCACAACGACGAACCTTTGCCAGCATCGGACTATTTTCATTGGCATCCGGCCTCATGGTTATCGCCGAGAGCCCGGCCAGCCTGTTGCTGGGCTATCATCCAGTCGCCTGGGACTATATTGCTGCCAGCGCCTACTTTACGCTGCCCATTGCTATAGGTCTTTTGCTCGAACAGTGGCTACCTAGTTCGCGTACTCGTTTTATCCGTTATATATGGCAAGTTCACTTACTGTACCTGGTGGCGGCGCTAGGAATGTCATTTGCGGGTGTTATTATCCTGCCGTCAGCGTTTTATGTTTTCGACCATATTCTGCTATTTACGCTGACGGCGTTCTTTGTACTCGTGGTCCTCAATATCCGCACTGTGAACGGCGAGCAACAGGCCATTATTGCGACCTTTGCTATCTATGCAATCCTGCTGGTGACGGATATCGCTGTGGCTCATGGCTACGTTCCCTGGAGCCAGACACCGCTGAGCTGGGGAGGCCTGGCTTTCTCTGTTGCGATCAGTCTTATTTCACTGCGCCAGTACCACAAAACACGCGAAGAACTTCACGAGCTTAACAGCATGCTGGAAAAGCGAGTGGATGAGCGCACCCGGCAACTTGAAACCATGGCAGAACAGGAGCGACTGCGCACCACGATACTGTCCTATGAACATGAAAAAACCATTCTGTTGAATGACATGGTTGCCCGGTTGCATTCCTGCCAGAACCTGCAACAGGGTTTCGATGCCCTGGCCGGTGATTTTCCCGCCTATGCAAAGCCAATGAATGGGGCTCTATACAGTCGCGATGACGAAAAGTCAGGGCTGGAACTGCTGACACATTGGGGTCATTACACTATTGATCTGCCGGATATCTGGCCGCTGAAGCCGTCTGTGAACAAGCCAATATCCAACCATGGTGAGATGGAAAGAGCAAGCACGGACATCAATGGGCTCCTATTCTGGGCATTTCCCATACACGTTGAAAACATAGACCGGGGCAGCTCAGTGCTGGGCATGCTGATCATTGGATTACCTGAACCGATTGCGGCCGGTGAAATTCGCAGCGGTAAACAGCAATTGTTTCAAACTATTCTTCAGTCGATGGAAAAAGTAGGGGTGGTACTGTCAAGCCTGGTATTGCGGGAAAATCTGCAAACAATGTCCTATGAAGATTCACTGACAGGGCTGAAAAACCGACGGTCTTTTAATGAATTGTTTGCCCGGGAGTCAGCCATTGCACTTCGAACCAGTGCACCTCTCAGCTTCATCATGATTGATCTTGACCACTTCAAGGGCTTCAACGATCGATATGGTCACCAGGCCGGTGATGAAGCCTTGCGTCTGGTCGCAGACACCATGCGATCACGTTTTCGTGAAACCGATGTTGTATGCCGCTACGGCGGTGAGGAATTTGCGGTCATACTGCCCGGAGCAACCTCGGGCGACGCAGAAACCCTGGCCCGGCAAATCCTGCTAGCCGTGCAAAATCTGTCAGTTTTCCATCAGAATCGGGATCTTGGTCAGCTCACCTTGTCTGCCGGTATTGCCAACTGGCCCGAGCACTGCACCGACCCCAGCGAACTATTGAACCTGGCTGACAATGCCCTCTATCGGGCCAAAGAATCCGGCAGAAACAAGGCTTGTCTGCCTACTCCGGCCAGTTCGGAAAATCTGTAACCCACGGTGACAAGTCAATAGTGGAGGGATCCGGTTGACGCACCCGACTGGATGAACTATTTTGATCTTGATATATTAGTATTTCCTAATAATTAAACAGATATTACCCTGGAGTGACCATGCCTAATTCATTTCAAGTCCTGATCGTTGGCGGAGGGGCAGCCGGCATATCAGTCGCGGCATCCCTGAAGCATCGTGATTCATCACTGCGCATTGCTATTGTTGAGCCTACCGAAACTCATGTATACCAGCCTGGCCAGACTCTGGTCGGACGCGGTGTTATGTCCTTGCAGCAACTTAAAAGACCGGTTAAGGGGTTAATCCCTGCTGGTGTTGAGTGGATCAAAGCATCCGTAACCGGCTTCTCTCCGGATACCAATGAAGTAACCCTTGATAACAACGATACACTTGGATACGAACAACTTGTCGTCTGCCTTGGGTTGAAACTGGATCTGGAAGGGATTGAGGGTCTGACAGAAACGCTTGGCAAAAACGGCGTCACCTCTAACTATATCACCGACCTGTCAACCTATACCTGGGATCAGGTCCAGAAGCTCACCAGTGGCCGAGCCCTGTTCACCCAGCCGCCCATGCCGATTAAATGTGCCGGTGCTCCGCAAAAAGCCATGTATCTCAGTTGTGATTTCTGGAAAAAAGAAAGTCGGCTTTCCGGGATGGAGGTCGAGTTTCACAATGCCGGTGCCGTGATGTTCGGTGTGGCCGAATTTGTCCCGGTACTGGAAAGCTACGTCAAAGATTATGGTATCAAGCCCCGCTTTGGCAGCACCCTGGTAAAGGTTGACGGCCCCGCCAAAAAAGCATGGTTCAAGCAGAGCGATGGCAACATCGAGGAAACCACTTTTGATCTGTTACACGTTACCCCTCCCCAGTGTGCACCTGATGTCGTTGCTCAAAGTGCCCTTGCCAATGAGGCAGGCTGGGTAGAGGTTGATCAGACTACTTTGCAACATTCCCATTTCAAGAACATTTTTTCGCTCGGTGATGTCTGCTCGGCCCCTAATGCCAAGACCGCGGCGGCGGTTCGAAAACAGGTACCGATTGTCGCTGATAACCTGGTCGCCGCCCGCAAAAACCAACCGATGACCGGTATTTATGACGGCTATGGTGCTTGCCCGCTGACCGTTGAAGTCGGCAAAGTTGTCCTGGCAGAATTCGGCTATGGTGGCAGTCTGAAGCCGAGTTTCCCACTGGATGCCAAAGTACCCAGCCGCTTCTACTGGTGGATGAAAACGACAGGCTTCCCCTGGGTGTACTGGCATCTGATGATGCGTGGCAGGGAATGGCTGGTAAAAACCAAACCCTGAAACACTGATGCACCAATCAATCGACAAAAAAAACCCCGGATATCCGGGGTTTTTTGACGGCAAAATGAGCCGTTATACCTTGGTAGTGCGCAGGTAAGGACGGATCTCATCCCAGCCTTGAGGAAAGATGTCTTTCGCCTCTTCATTGCTGATCGATGGCGGAATAATAACATCATCACCCGGACGCCAGTCGGCCGGTGTAGCAATGCGCTTGGCATCACCCAGTTGCAGAGCATCAATTACCCGCAGTATTTCATCAAAATTCCGACCTACAGACATTGGATACGTCAGCGTCAAACGGATCTTTTTATTCGGATCCACAATAAATACTGAACGCACCGCCGCTGTTTTACTTTCGCCGGGGTGAATCATATCGTATTGCGTGGCGATCGATAAATCCGGATCGGCCACAATGGGGAAATTCAATGTGGTATTCTGGGTCTCATTAACATCTAAGATCCACTTATTATGCTCTTCAACTGTATCGGTTGACAGCCCCAATGGCTTTACGTTGCGTTTGGCAAACTCGTCCGATAACTGCGCCGTACGACCCATTTCAGTAGTACACACCGGGGTAAAGTCAGCCGGGTGGCTGAAAAAGAATGCCCAGGAGTCGCCCAGCCACTCGTGAAAGGTAATCTTTCCTTCAGTGGTTTCAACAGTAAAGTCGGGTGCGGTGTCGCCTAATCTTAAAGTCACTATTGTTCTCCTTCCTTTGTGAGCTAACGTAAGTGGAATGGCTAGCTTGCCTTCCACCCTTTCAATATATTAGAGTAGTCTAATATTTTAAAAACATACTGAACTATTCAGCTAATAGTCAATCACTATGTCAGTTTAGTTTGACTCGGGTCAAATTCTTCAATCACCCGGTCTATACACTGTTCAAAATCACTCGGCCGAGGTATATCATGGAGTTAGACCCCCTTTTACTGTCCCGACTGCAGTTTGCATTTGTGGTCTCCTTTCATGCAATTTTCCCGGTTTTTACAATCGGGCTAGCTTCCTACATCGCGGTGCTTGAAGGGCTCGCTTATAAAACCAACAACCCAGTTTGGTCAACGCTGTCGCGGTTCTGGACTCGGGTGTTCGCTGTCGTTTTTGGCATGGGGGTAGTTTCCGGTATCGTTATGGCATTTCAGTTTGGCACCAACTGGAGTAACTTTTCTTACACCAGTGCCAACTTTCTGGGTCCTATTCTGAGCTATGAGGTAGTTACCGCATTTTTTCTGGAAGCATCTTTTTTGGGCGTCCTTCTGTTTGGCCGAGACAAGGTGCCTCCCGGTGTTTTTCTCCTGTCGGCGATTCTCGTTGCAACCGGCACCTTCATCTCTTCATTCTGGATCCTCTCCGCTAACAGCTGGATGCACACACCCGCTGGCGTAGAGATGCGCGGTGACTTGCTGTATGTCACATCCTGGGCCGAGGCGATATTCAATGCATCCTTGCCCTACCGCTTTACCCATATGGTGCTTGCTTCATTTCTGACCGGCGGCTTTGTGGTGGCAGGGGTCAGCGCCTGGTATCTGTTAAACGGCCGGGAAACAAGCGCAAACCGCGCGGCACTGTCCATGACACTCTGGTTACTGTTATTGATAGCACCGTTGCAAGCCTGGGTCGGCGACCTGCACGGCCTCAACACGCTGGAACATCAGCCAGCTAAAATATCAGCCATGGAGGGTAACTGGGAAACCAGAAGCAATGTACCACTGTTACTGTTTGCCTGGCCCGACCAGGAAGCCCAAAGCAACCGGTTCGAGCTTGGCATACCGGGTTTGGCAAGCTGGATCCTGACTCATGATGTAAACGGTACGGTTCCCGGCCTTGATCAGGTTGCACGGGAGGATCAACCCCCCGTCTGGCTGGTATTCTGGTCTTTCCGCATCATGGTCGGACTCGGCTTACTGATGATTGCAGCTGCAGTGACCGGGCTGATCTTGCGTCGCAACGGAGCCGTTTATACCAGGCGCTGGTACCTGAGATCGCTGACCGTTATGAGTCTGACGCCTTTCGTTGCGGTGCTTGCAGGCTGGTTCACGACGGAGGTCGGACGAGGACCCTGGCTAATCTACGGAATAATGCGTTTTGAAGAAGGGCTGACTCCGTCGCTCCAGGGTTGGATGGCACTGACTACACTGATTGGTTACATCGTGGTTTACGCCATGATTTTCACCGCAGGTCTCTACTACCTAATGCGTATTTTGCGAGATGGCATGGAAAGCCAGCCTCACTCCGAGCAGGAAGAAGCGCCTGCTCATCGAGCCAAACGACCACTGTCTGCCGTGGATGTTCCCCTTGAAGAAGGAGCCCGATAATGGATTCCATGTTTGATCTTGTGCCCATCTGGGCCGGTATTATCGGTTTTGGCATCATGATGTATGTATTGATGGATGGCTTTGATCTTGGCCAGGGCATTCTGTTTCCATTCGCGCGAAATGAAGAAGATCGCGATATTATGATGAATTCTGTTGCTCCGGTCTGGGATGGCAATGAAACCTGGCTGGTGTTGGGTGGCACCGGCTTATTGGCAGCTTTCCCACTGGTCTATACGGTATTTTTGCCGGCGCTCTATCTAGGTGTATTTGTGTTACTCGCCGGTTTGATTTTTCGCGGTGTTGCGTTCGAATTCCGATTCAAGGCACGAACGTCGAAGTACCTATGGAGCTGGTCCTTTTCTGTTGGTTCGATTCTGGCAACCTTCGCGCAAGGCGCTGTTGTGGGTTCTTATATTCAGGGCTTTGAAACCGAAAACTTCCGCTTTGTAGGCGGCGCTTTCGACTGGCTTACGCCTTTCACAGTTCTAACCGGGCTGGGTATGCTGGCTGGCTATGCACTGCTTGGCAGTACCTGGTTGATCCTCAAAACCGAGGGGGAGCTGCAGTCCTGGGCTTACCGTATTACGCCCACGCTTCTGGCTATGGTTATTGCTGTGTTCGTGGCTATCAGTATCTGGACACCGTTGATGGACCCTATGGTCCAATCACGCTGGTTCGATCAGTTCAGCCTGATTTGGCTGCTACCATTAGGTGCGCTGCTGTCTATGGCTGTGCTGGTCAGAGCTTTAATGAAGCGACAGGAAGGGCTTCCTTTTGTGGCTACTATGGGTATATTTGTATTCGCTTATCTGGGGCTGGCAGCCAGTAAGCTGCCCTATATCGTACCACCGAACTACACTTTGTGGGATGCGGCCTCTGCAGGCGAATCGCAACTGTTTTTGCTGATCGGTTTGCTGTTCGTCATACCCTTTGTACTTATGTATACCGCCTGGACCTATTGGGTATTCCGGGGCAAAGTAAAGGCTGGGATGGGTTATCACTGAGCGCAATTCATCTGCTGGCATGGCGCAGTCATCGACATTACTCAGAGACATCACTGCGCCCGTTAAAGGACTGATCAGGCTGTCGGTGTTTGCCGGTATTGTCGCTGGCACCGGCGGCATCCTGCTCTGGGTCGGAGTCGCAGGCGCCATTGATTCGGTGTTTAACCAGTCACAGCTCGCCTTTTCCAGCTTCGGAGTTGCTTTAATCGGCATACTCCTGCGCAGCACTGGTACCTGGGCTCAGGCTCAGTTTGGTTCTAAGGCCTCTATCATTGCGCGACGATCGCTACGCCAACGCCTAGTAACGTTCTGGGCAACAACCTCGCCGCTGAGTTTGAAATCGATATCGCCCGCAGCGCGAAGCACTCACCTGCTCGAAAATATCGATGCTCTTGATGGATACATAGCCCGGTTTCTTCCGCAGATGAGCATTACTCTGGCTGTTCCCGCCATTATTGTCGTGATCGTAGCGACTTTAAACTGGGTGGCCGCTCTGCTACTTCTGGTATCCGCACCACTGATTCCTTTGTTTATGGCGCTGGTTGGCATGGGTGCAGAGACGATCAGTCGTCAGCACTGGCTGACAGTGACTCGCCTCTCGGATCAATTTCTGGACAGAATTCGGGGGCTGACAACCCTTCAACTTTTCAGTGCTGTAGAAGACGCTGAAGTAACACTGGCTCGCACCAGTGATGACTACCGCAGATTGACCCTGAAAACGCTGAGGATCGCTTTTCTGTCGTCGGCAGTACTGGAATTTTTTGCGTCAGTGGCCATCGCTATGCTTGCCATCTTTATTGGATTCAGTTTGCTGGGTTATCTGAACTGGGGTCCGGCGACTGATATTACCCTGTATTCCGGGTTGCTGATTTTGCTGCTGGCACCCGATTTCTTTCAACCCTGGCGCACCCTGGCCCAGCACTACCATGACCGGGCCACCGCCATTGGCGCTGCCGATGAACTGGCACAAGAACTCTATACAAATGATTCAGACATATCTTCTCAGACTACGGAAGCGCCAGCCACCTCACAGGTAATTGATCAGGGTTTGATTGTCAGGATGCAAAGCATTGACTTGGCATTTTCAGGTCGGGGAGACGTGCTGGGTCAGTTTTCGATGTATATTAAACAACCGGCCTGGATTGTTATCACGGGACAGAGTGGTTCAGGCAAGACAAGCGTGTTGAATATTCTCGCAGGCTTCCTGACACCTGATGCCGGTACGGTTGAACTTTATGGTAAAAAACCAGGTGAAGAAACGGTTTTTTGGCTGAGTCAGTTCCCCTGGCTGCTGTCCGGTACCTTGCGCGAAAACCTGCAATTGCTATCTCCCGATGCTTCCGATGAACAGATGCTATCTGCAATAGACAGAGTTGATCTCAGTGCCTTCGTACAACAATCACCGCAAGGACTTGATGCGCCCATCGGAGAGCTGGGCCACCGGTTGTCTGGAGGTCAGGCTCAGCGCCTTGCCCTGGCCAGGGTATTTCTCTCCGATGCACGTGTAATCCTGTTGGATGAACCTACAGCGGCGCTGGACTCACATAGTGCAAGCGTTGTGCTGGCAAATATCAGAACGCTGGTCTCCAGTCAGCATCGCACTGTCATTATGGCCAGCCATGACTCGCAAACACTGATAGCTGCGGATAAGGTCATCCATTTAAAAGAAACCAACCAACTATGAAAGCACTGGTTCCCTGGATCCGATTGATTCTTCAGCACAGAAACCGCGTGCTCGTCGGTGCTTTACTGATGGCTTTGACGATTCTGGCGGGTACTGCTTTGCTGGCTCTTTCAGGCTGGTTTATTACGGCCAGCGCAGTTACCGGTCTGTTGCTGGCTTCCGGTGTCAGTGCCTATCTCGATGTCTATGTACCGGGCTCCGGGATAAGAGCCTTCGCTCTGACGCGCACACTGGCTCGATATGGCGAACGTCTCTATAACCATGACACTGTGTTGCGGCTGCTGGCAGACATTCGAGGCAGGCTGTTCAGTACCCTTGGACACACAGAACCCGCGGCCCTCAAAGCGACACATTCTTCAGTCTGGCTATCCCGCCTGACGCGCGATGTCGATGCATTGGACAGCCTCTATCTGCGATTAATAGCGCCGCCCATTGTAGCTGTGCTGGCAACGGCACTGGTTCTCGGCGCCATGGCATTTACGTTACCAGTCACAGCACTGACGCTTGGACTGGGATTTGTATTGCTGTTGACACTGAGCGCTGTGCTGCCTGCCTGGATTGGCAGGCAAAGTGCTGAAAACCTTGTTGAAATGGAATCCGCCTTGCGCCAGCAAAGCATCGACTACCTCAGCGGTTTACCCGAACTACAAGCTGCCCGACAGTCACATATCAAAGCCGACGCCCTGATGCGGACTCAGGATCAATTGCAGAAGCAACAGCGCCAGCAAATTGCGACAGTATCAGTGGTCGAGTCGCTGCAAAGCGCTTTATTGGGTGCCCTGGTTTTACTAACCCTGCTATCGAGCCTGCTGGCCTGGCAACAAGGCACCCTTTCCGGGCCCGTTGCCACAATGTGGACATTAGCCATAGTTGCATTGGGTGAAGCTTACACCAGTCTCCCCAAAGCCTTTTCTGAATTCGGTAAAACACGACTGTCAGCTCAGCAATTGAACAGCCTCGATCAATTACCGCAACGCCATTCCTCAACCACACCGGATCTACAAACGACACTGCGAACGCTCAGTTTACAGCAGGTCCAACCGGCTCATCCCGGACATCCCCCACTGGCTCAGGTCACGGTTGAACTGCGAAAAAATCAAACTCTGGTTATCACCGGGGATTCGGGATCAGGTAAATCTAGTCTGGCAAGTCTACTGGGAGCAGACCGTACACCGGTATCTGGTCAGGTACTGATAAACGCAGTACCGCTTGCGGCAAAGAGCAGCGCAGACTGGCGTCGACAAATAAGTTGGTTAACCCAGGAAACCGTACTCTTCTCGGCTACAGTCATGGACAATTTAAGGGTTGCGAAGCCCTCAGCAACGGAACGGGAACTGTGGCATGTACTTGCCCAGGTCAACCTGGAAGAGCGATTCGAGCACACCAGGGATGGGCTCAACACCTGGATTGGGCAAACCGGCCTGGCACTGTCTGGTGGCGAACAACGCCGACTGACACTGGCCCGGACTCTATTGCGACAAGCACAACTTTACATACTGGATGAGCCCTTTCGTGGGGTTGATGCGGCGACTGGTCATCTCATACTGCCACGTATCGAACAAGCACTTTCCACAAAAACCGTTATCTGGATTGCCCATGAAAACAGCGTATTGCCCAGAGCTAACCAGAAAACTCACCTGGCAATGCAGACCTGACAACCGTAAAACCCAATGGATAACGCCAACAACATCACCGGTCGGCTACAGGAACACAAAAGTAGGTAATGGGTCCGGCATCTGATCCACGATTATAGGTTTATGAAAATTAATGTGAGCCAAATGGAGTAGAAGTTCGTAATGAGTTGAATGATATTACTGAAGAGAATCTAATGTTTAATTTCTTAAAGAAAGACCCAACAAAAGCCCTGCAAAAAGCCTACGAACGTAAGTTGACTGAAGCGCAGTTTGCTCATCGAAACGGTGATGTACGGAGCTATTCGATGTTATCCGAAGAGGCAGACGCTCTGTATCAGAAGATTCAGGCTGCCAAAGCTGAGACGGAATAAAGGCTTACCCAGCCCTGTGGAACCGCAACGCCCTCTAACGTTGATTTGTCTTTACAAAAGAATCATCGCCAGCCACAAAGTTTCCAGCTTTGCGGCGCTGGAGCACAGCAACGATGTAATCTTCTGTTGCCGCCTTCTGGCCGACGTCCCGGCCTGAAGCCTGACTCAAATACCAGCGATGTTCCAGAATTTCATGAAAGACTTCGGCATCATCAAGACTGCCCTTCAGGTCGCCGGGAATATTTTCCAAACTGGGGTTATACACGTCTGTCAGCCAACGATATGCGGCAACCGCTTCAGGTAGGTCATGTCCCTCGTGCTTAGTCAGAAAGGCCTTGTAGCGGCTAAGGTCATTGAGCAGACGACGAGCCTGATTCTCCTGAGCCTGCAAACCCGTCAGGCTGCTAAGGCGGCGACGGTGATGCCAGTGTTCAAAGACACGGGGCACCATACGCACGCGCTCACCATCATCCACAGTGGTAATTTCCATCTCCTCTACATCAAAACCAAGGTCGTTCAAACGGCGCACCCTCTGCTCAATTTTAAACTGGTCTTCAGTTTCAAATATCTCATCGTATGTCAGCTCCCGCCACAACTTGTTGTATCGATCGACCACTGAATTGGCCAGTTCAACAGGGTCGGAGCCTGCTGGAAGTTGCCGGGCCGCCTCCAGGTCCATCAGATCACCGGCCAGGTTCAGTTCCGCCAGTTCCAGATCATAAGCTCGCTGTCCGTCGCTCAGTGTCGGATAGATTTCACTGGTTTCTGCGTCGACAAGATAGGCCGCCATCAGGCCAGCATCCCGCCTAAACAGAGCGTTGGAGAGTGAACAGTCTCCCCAGTAGATACCACTGAGGTGCAGGCGGGCGAGCAATTCCACCAGCGCGTCCAGCATTTGGCCCAGCTGCGAAACAGCAATACCCTGTTGAATAATGATGCGATAGGGCAAAGCGCCTTCCAGATAATGAGTAACCAACAAGGCGCGGCCGGTCATATCAATGGTGTCGCCAACCAGATCGAATCTCAACTTTGTTTGTGAAACACCTTCATGGCGGTTGGTTACCAAGCCAACAGGCTCAACAACGGGCAGCCCCATCTCTTCCATTTCACGCAGCAAGTTATACTCATTGCGCGCAATTGGCGTCATTAACTCTTTGAGCGCGTAAACTCGGCCTTTGTTGCTGATAAACCGCACGACATTGCGATGGATACCGCAGGCGACTTCAACAAATAACTCTGGTGGCCACTGCGTCAAATGCTTCGACCAGGGATAACGCAGGTCAGTAATGTAGTGGCTGGGCGAGTGAATTTGAATTTTCATGCAAAACCCCTGATTCTGAAACAAAAAAGCCGGCAAAAAAGCCGGCTTTTCACAGTTAGATTTCCGATTTCAGTCGCTCACAACCGGTTAGTGCTATCACCGTCAAAAATGTGCAGTTTGTCGGCGTTTACCTCGAGCACCAGATCATCACCCACTTTCGGTGTTTTGTGCACATCCATCTTGGAAACGATGGACTTGTCATCATTGGCCAATTTGGCATGCACAACAACTTCATGACCAAGCGTTTCAACGATCTGGACCTTGGATCTGATCTCAGCGGTATTTTGCCAGTCATGCTCTTCTTTGGAGCGGATGTGCTCAGGACGGAACCCCACGTAGACCACTTTTCCTTTGCGCTCATTGATTCCAGCTTTCCAGTCTTTGGGCGTCTGAAAAGTAATATCGGGGTGCACCAGCTGGGTGCCGTCGTCGGAGACAGTCATCTTCAGCATGTTCATGTTGGGGGTGCCGATAAACTGCGCCACAAATACGTTTTGCGGACTATCGTACAGCTCCAGTGGTGTGCCGACCTGACGCAGGTTGCCATCGTGCAATACCGCGATCCGATCGCCCATGGTCATGGCTTCTACCTGATCGTGCGTCACGTAAACAGAGGTGATGGCCAGGCGCTTCTGCAGATTGCCGATCTCGGCGCGCATGTGCACCCGAAGTTCTGCATCGAGGTTTGACAGTGGTTCGTCAAACAAAAATACAGAGGGCTTGCGCACTATGGCTCGACCCAGGGCCACCCGCTGACGCTGGCCACCGGACAACGCCTTGGGCTTGCGATCCAGTAACGGAGTCAGTCCCAGCGTATCGGCGGCTTCGGTTACAAGACGGTCAATCTCATCTTTGGGAAGCTTGCGCAAGCGCAGGCCAAAGGCGATGTTTTCGTAGACGGACATATGCGGATACAGGGCGTAGCTTTGAAACACCATGGCTACATCGCGGTCTTTGGGGTGTACGTTGTTGACTACCCGGTCACCAATATACAACTTACCATCGGTGATCTCTTCCAGACCCGCGATCATGCGCAGAGTGGTTGATTTACCACAGCCGGAAGGACCGACCAGAACCATGAATTCTTTATCGCGAATCTCAAGGTCAAGCCCTTTGATGATGTCTACGTCGCCGTAGCTCTTCGATACTTGTTCAAGTTTAATGATAGCCATCAGCTTCCACTCATTTTTGTCGTTATACGAACCCGGTGCCGGGGCAAAGGATGATACAAGCGCCTTTGTAGTTTTCTTACAGGCAATTTTGCTTCATCCGACTAATCGCTCCATTATAGCCGTAATAATACTACCAAATGCAACCCCGAGTCGGACCTGAACACTGAATTTTTTTCAAAACCCCTCTGCAATAGGTTTCTCAGCCTGAGCGCACAGCATTCAAATTCTGCAAAAACGCCCCGATTTCAGAGCCGCTGAACAGATCAGCCGACTCACAGGTCAGTTTTCGACGCCAGTTAGGGTATTCATCACTGGTTCCGGGGATGTTGACGGGTGAATTGATCAGCATCAGGTCTTCCAGCTGTATAGCAACTATTTGCGAACCACAGGACGCAAGATGCTCGTGAATGGCCAGGCAAAGTGGCAAGGTCATCTCTGGTACATTATCTGCCTCACCCGAGATACCGGCGGGCAGGCGCTGATACTTGGCCAGGGCATCAAGGATCGCCTGTTTGGCAACGTTCCGGGCATTGCGCTCGCCCTGAAAATCCACGTCAGTGGCAAACATGCCCAGTTGCTTGCGCAGATCCAGGTCCGACATTGCCCAGAAAGCATGTACGGTGGGCATATCGTGGTTGCACACTATGGCCAGCGCCTTTTGCGCGTAGTCATCAGGCTCGGTACAGACACCGTCAGACATTTCAAAATAGAACACCTTGTTGGAATAAAGCTCAGCGCGCGGGAAGATATCGACCACTTCGTCAGGCACGGTTCCAAGGTCCTCGGCAATGACCATGCACTGGTTACGCTGCGACTCCAGATTAAGGATGCCCAGTAAATCGTACAAATCGTAGTAAACATAGGCACCGAACGCCGCTGATTCACCGGGCGGGCACCACCATAGACGCAACAGAGACATGGCATGATCGATGCGCAGTGCACCGCAGGCGCGCATATTGTTGCGCAACAGGGTGATAAATGAGCGATACCCATCACTTTTGAGCTTGATCGGATCGAAGGGTGGCAATCCCCAGTTCTGGCCGTTGGGTCCAAGCGCATCGGGCGGTGCACCGACCGCTGCATTGAGACAGAAACTTTCCCGGTTACCCCACACTTCAGCGCCGCCGCGATCGGCTCCTACCGCAAGATCCCGGTACAGACCAATGCGCATACCACGAGCCCTGGCCTGACGGTCGATGGCCTGGAGTTGTTCATCGACAATGAACTGCAAGTATTGGAAGTAGGTGATGTCATCGTAATGACCGGCGGCAAAGTCACGCACCGCCTGACTGTGATGGTCCTGGAAGGCGTCAGGCCAACAGGGCCAGCCCCAGGCCGCACTGTCCTGTTTGTTAAAATGCGCCAGTAACGCTTCAAACGTTGCATGCTCTCGCAACGGCTCTCCCTGTTGAGCGACAAAAGCCATAAAAGCCCTATCCCGGCCTGTATCTTGCCCGAGGTGCTGACGCTTGAATACGTCATAAAGAGCAGACATAGCCCGATACTTGATCGCGCAGACCCCGTTGTAGTCAACTTCCGGTTGCTCACGCAAACGCTGCAACTCGGCTTGAAATGCCGGTCCTGCTACCTCCACCTTCAACGCTAACGCTCTGGCAAATTCAGGCACATCTTCAATCGCTGTGTACAGCGGGTTTATAAAGCTGCGGTTGGACGGGCTGTAGGGACTGGCATGTTCCGGGTTTATCGGATAGAGAGCATGAACGGGGTTCAGTCCGATCACATCTGCGCCCTGGTCGGCCAGTTGGTCCACTAGGCGCGCCAGATCACCAAAATCTCCCATGCCCCAATTTTCACTGGAGCGCAGCGTATACAGCTGTATGGCTGTACCCCATATCCGGTCACCCCGGGCCATGGCTTCAGGCTGGAAGCTGGTCGGTGGTGTTATGATCAGGGCCGTTTCGTCAGTCCGTTCCGCCAGCGTCACAGTCAGGCGGTGATAGCCGGTCACAAGGTCGTCTGGCAGCGGCAGTGTCCGTCGCACGTGGCAAGTATCGCCAATCCAGTAGTCACCGGTCTGCTCCAGCTCGTTCGGGTCGAAACGCCCCTCTAAGGCTGGCTGATCCTGCTCAAAATCGATGCGCCAGTATCCGGAACCGGTGCACTCCGACCGGGACATGTAAAGGTTCACATCAAGGCTGCGCAGTGGGTTCACTACCACGATCGGCTCCAAACGCAGCATCCACTGCGATTGATCCAGCTTCTCGGCCAGTTGCTGCAGCCGTTCGGTATTTTCAGGGTCGTAGCCCATGGCCGCCAGAATACGAGTCACATTGGATTGCGCCACCTGCGTCGTAACTCCGCGGTAGTCAACAAAGGTGGAGGATACGTTTCGCAGATAGGCGAGTTTGTCTACCAGCTCCGGATTCGCCATAAAAACCTCACTGAATGTGCTATAAAAACTAGTCCGGCTGCCTTGCCGGTCATCTGCCGGTCATCTGTCGGTCATCTGTCGGTCATCTGTCGGTCAGTGTAGCGACACTGCGGCCAGTTTTCGCGTTCAAACCATTCATACGGGAAGGATTTCCCGACCGGAGGGTTTCCAGCCCCCGGGTGGCAACAGCTGGACACATGCCGTCAGGCCATTTCCCGGGCGTTCTCCACCAGGTAGGCAAAGGACTCCAGCAACCAGCCTCTGACCTGACCCGGCGACGTTTGATAGAACGACTGCCAGGCCCCTCCGCGGTGCTGATTATAAAGAACTATCTGATCGGTATGCTCATGTTGCCAGCAGAGGCGCACGGCATGTGAGATGACGACATCAAGTATCACAAAACCATCAAGCTCCAGTTCAGGGTTGGCCTCGGCAAACGCCATCAGGGCACCCAAAGCCTCAACCGACAACTGACGGTAGGAAGGGCTGTCTATCTGATTCAGCAGGCGCTCAACCAACTGGGCAAATTGCGGTTCACCACCGGTCATATGGCTCGTTACAAGGTCGCTTTGCAGGCGTGTGCGAGGGTCAAACCGGTCTCCGATCACAATACCGCGACATTGTTGCAATACGTTCCAGAGACGCTGATGGAAGGACGCAGGAAAGCGCGGCATAACGCCCTGCTCTTCTCGCCATTGCTGCCAGTCTTCGGCCTCAGGGTCGGGCACATCATCCGGGCTTGAATCAGCTCGCTGCAGTACCCCTGTCTGCTTGCGCAGGTGTAATGCTTCCGTCGAAAACAGGCGCCCGACTTGTTCGCTGTAGCTCTCAAGGATTCCGCGGATACGCGTCTGAATGGAAAAGGGGCTCATCGCCACCAGTTGCTCAAACGCCTGATCGGGCTCAAGCGATAGCTCCTGTGCAAACTGCCCCATAATCAACATTGCAAGATGCCCGGGTCGAATAGTCATCATGCCATCAAACAACTCAGGCTCACCGCGCATAATCACTGACAGTATCACCAGTATTTCCTGGTTCAGCATGGCCTCGCGTACATCTGCGCCGCAATTCTGATTAATCAGTGCCAGGGTGTCCCGGTTACTCATCGGAAGACGTATGGTGCCCTGGTCCGAATAGGCACGCCCGACAACAATAATGCGCTGCCGCGCCAGAATTTCTGCAACCGAATCTTCCAGCCCTCCCCAGTATTTGCCCAGTTTACCTGCCGTTTTGCGCAGCACACTCCACTCATGACGAGCACCTGCTCTGCGGTATACCTCTTCAAGCAATACTTTGACCGTCACCCGGGGGGCCAGACCCGGCTCGAAATCGAGACCATGCGCGCTAGCCCAATCTGTCACGATATCCATTTGTTCGTGCAAGTTTTTGCTGGCTTGCAAACGATTCAGTTGCTGGCTAACACTCTCGAAAGGCTCCAGTAACGACAGCACCGAGGGTTGTACAGGCTGACAATAGTCAGAGTCAGGCAACCAGGTTTTACGCTGCAGCCGCACCAGACTCAGTGCATCCGGCACGTGATAATCGTTCAGATCATCAATGCGTTCCGAGCCAACGTCATCAAGCAGCGACAACAGGGCACCCGTACGCGTGGTCACGCCGTTGCAACTGCCCGAACTCAACTCTGCGACCAGTTCAAATACAGCCTGGGCATCCACGGCAGAAATCATGGTTTCTGTCAGATACAGCATCATCAGGGGTTGCTTGTCACGATCCCAGTGTCGACTGATATATTTCAATTCCGCCTGAACCTTTTCACTCAGTAACCGATTATCCGAGGCCAGATAAAAGGTATCGCGATTCTGGAATTGCGGCAGAAACACGCAGCTTTCGCCACCCAACTGATATACCTGAGCTGTACCCAGAGACCGCTGCCGGCGTTGCGGTCGACCGGTCAAACCCAGAGTTCGGTTCTGACCAACGACGTTAAACACCCTCGACAGCTCCAGTGGGGGCAGTACCCGCACCGGTTCAAGTTGATCAACGGTTTCCGACCAGAGTCCTCGTTCGGCCAACTGATTCTTTACTGTACCGTTTTCAGCCAGTAACCCGACAACCACCGGTGCCCGCCGTTTGGTACCGATGCGTTTGTGAGCTGCAACAGGATCGAGCTCATCGGCAGTGATCAGCCCTTCATGCAACAAACAACCGAGCACATAGAGCGACTGCGTCCATACCAGCGGCACATTGGCATTGGCCAGACGCGGCTGACTGCCCGGGTTTTCCCGCTCTGCTTCTATATGTTCGTGATCAACGTAATAGAGTTCTGGCAACAGCAAAAGGCCAACTTTCTCGACCCGCAAGTCATCCAGCTTCTGGCGATAATCATTGCTGCGTTCAGTGTCTCCGGCAAATAGAGCATCGAGATAGAGGAAGGCAAAAAACAAGGGCCATTCGGATTCTATATTCTCGAAATTGCGCAATTCGCCGGTTTCATAATGCAGACGGTTGTTGTCTTCCAAGACCGTCTGATGACCGTCCAGAAGAAAGCGCTTGCACCCGTAACGACCTGCCAGCTTATCGAGAATGTGTTGACGGGTAGTTTTCACCAGGCTGAGTTTTTCTACAGCGAAAGCCGGGTAACCAATAACTGACAGACAGGCTGCATCGACTTCCTTGGACAGGGATTCTCGTGGCAGCAGATTTTCCAGCGTGGTGCGGCAACGGGCAATTTCATCCGGAACTACATGAATAACGCCACTATGGCTGTTTGTATCGTGCAGCAAATTCAGGCCGCCCATGGCAAGCAAAGCCGCTTTAACCATACCTACTGATGAGGCATTGATTTCAACATGACCATTGTTGATTTTGTTGCCACGCTCCCAGATACCAAAATCAGGAGTGCGATAACCACGTCCAATGTACCAGACCAGGTTCTGGACGAAATTCACTTCATCAATATCATGAATAAGCCTCAAACCGGAGCGTGTCATTTGCGCCAGCATTAGCAGAAAAATGGAGGTCGCATCCAACTGAAGGTGCCCCCATTTATCGTCATCGACCACGACCTCGCCACTGTGTGTCCCGTACTTGGCGTGCAGGGCATCCCTCGGATTCTGGGTGTACTTGAATCGCTCGACCTTATGCGACTGACGCTTCATGGACGCCAGCAAGCCACGCATGAGTCGGGTAACACAATCACCCAGATACTCAGTACGACCCGCATCATGATTGGCGCGGCGATAGCCCAGCCACAAACCCCAGACAGCTTGAATGGAATAGACGTTATCGCGCACCCAGGCATCGGTGTAGTCACCGTGATCGTTCACATCCGTACTGGCCGGAAATAATCCGGTCTGGGCGTCCTGGCGACTTAATATCGTGGCGTAAACTTGATCAAAATACTGATCAAGACGCTCTTCGGCGTCTTGATGGCTGGCATCGGTCATTACCTGTTACTCCTGAATGGGGCACGACTACAAACCATCATGCAAGCTTTGCCTGATGGGTACAGCGCTCATCAAAAAGGACGATCACTGGTTAGCAAGCTCGCACGCCTCGCGCGCCAGTTGCTCGATGCGGGCCCAATCGCCCTGATTCAATGCATCAGCTGGTACTACCCATGATCCACCGACACAGACAACGCTGGGCAACGCCAGGTATTGAGTAAAATCATTGACAGAAATGCCCCCGGTCGGACAAAACTTGACGTCTGGAAAGGGTCCAGAAAAAGCCTTGAGCGCTGATAGGCCACCGGAAGCTGCTGCCGGGAAAAACTTGAAATGGCTGTATCCCATCTCCAGTCCCTGCATCATTTCCGACACACTGGCAATCGCGGGCAAAAACGGCATGGAGGTTTGTTGACCGGCCTCTAGCAATTTTGGTGTGGCCCCGGGGCTGATGGCGAAATCAGCACCCACGTCTTCAAGTTGCTTGAGCTGTTCAACACGGGTCACCGTGCCGGCCCCGACGATAACACCTTCGACTTTTTTCATCTCCGCGATCACATCAATCGCGGCACTGGTGCGCAAGGTCACTTCGAGCACTGTAAGGCCTCCGGCTTTTAAAGCACGGGCCAGTGGTTGTGCATCTTCAACACGGCTGACCGCGAGCACCGGCATGACCGGGAAAGCGCGTTCGAGTATTTCCTGGACTTGATAGGTCATAATAATCTCTCTGAGGTAACGAACAGGTGCCGGTCAACTGCGCCTAACGACTATGGACCGGAACCGCCCTTATCGGTTTAATCGATGATTCAATACGGCGGCCGATCCCAATAAACCGGGTTGTTTGGCGACAACAACATAAGTGGGTATCGGTTGGTTAAAACTACTCAACCGGCCTTTGGCTTCGAATCGGGAGCGGAACTGGCTATTCTGAAAGTAGGACAGAACGCGGGGTATTATCCCGCCTGTAATATAAACCCCTCCCTTGGCGCCCAGGGTCAGGGCAACATCTCCGGCGTAGCTGCCAAGAATGGCGCAAAAACGAGCCAGCGCCTCTTCGCAGACAGGATCGGTTTTAGCCACTGCCCGACTTGAGATGTCAGGCGCCCTGATACTTTCGGCTGCCACACCGCGCAGGTTGCACAGCGCCTGATATATATTTTCCAGTCCCATGCCAGACACCAGGCGTTCAATCGACACCCGGTCGTATTTATTCAACAGAAACCTCAGGATATCGATTTCAACATCATCCGTGGGTGCAAAATGAGCATGGCCGCCTTCGGTTTGCAACGTAACCGGTCTGGCATCACCAAAAGCGAGACCGGCCAGCCCAAGACCAGTGCCAGGCCCGGTGACGACCATCGGCAAACCATGCACGGCTTCACCCCGACCAACCTTGACCAGACCGGCTTCATCCAGTTGCGGAATGGCGTTGGCCAGGGCGTTGTAATCGTTGATAAACACCAAAGTCTCAAAACCCAGTGTGGCTTTCAGTTCACTCACACTGAACGACCAGGTGTGGTTGGTCATGGTAATCTGATCCTGATCAGTCGGGCAGGCAATGGCCATAACCGAATGATCAGGCCTGTCATAGCCAGCCGCCGGGCCTGCCAGATAGGCATTAATCGCCTCTGCAATGGTGTCGTATTCGGCCCCATTGAGCGCTGCCACGGCGACCAGTTCCTGCTCAATCAATGGCAAGCCAGTCGCAGCATCGAACTGCTTGATCGGTGCCAGTGCAAACCGGGCGTTGGTGCCCCCAATATCAGCAACAAGCCCGTATTCAGCACCTTCAAATTCAACCATGCTCTACCTCGGCATCTTCAAAACGAAACACTGTAGCGCCTTCTTCCGCCGTGTTTACAGCCAGACGCATGTGAGCAAACAACTCCCGACCCACGCCAAACTGGTTGGCAGTCAGATCACCGACGACCGGCGCACGTTGGGCAAATTCTGCCGGATCTACGTTGATATTCAACACGCCCGTGTGCGCATTGAGCTCAATCATGTCGCCCGCTTTAACACGGGCCAAGGGCCCACCATCGCTCGCCTCCGGTGACATATGAATCGCCGCGGGCACTTTACCCGATGCACCGCTCATACGGCCATCCGTGACCAGGGCAACTTTAAAACCTTTGTCTTGCAATACGCCCAGCGGCGGAGTCAGTTTGTGCAGTTCTGGCATACCGTTGGCTTTGGGTCCCTGAAACCGCACCACGACCACGCAATCCCGGTTAAGATCACCCGCTTCGAAGGCTGCTTGCAAATCGTGCTGGCTTTCAAATATCACGGCGGGTGCTTCGATGTGCTGGTGTTCCTGCTTAACGGCAGACACCTTGATTACACCCTTGCCAAGATTGCCTTTGATAACGTGCAAACCCCCTTCCGGGCTAAACGGATGACTGACCGGACGAACAATGTCTTCATTCAGTGACTTGCCAGCTCCGGGCTTGAACACTATGTCGTTTCCTTCCAGAAACGGCTCCTCGGTGTATTTACGCAAACCGGAGCCCATGATGGTTGTCACGTCATCGTGCAACAAGCCACCGTCCAGCAATTCGCCCATCAAATAACCGAGCCCACCGGCGGCGTGAAAATGATTTACATCGGCCATGCCATTCGGATACACCTTGGCCAGAGAGGGAACCGTCTTGGACAGATCGGAAAAGTCTTCCCAGGTTAATATGATGCCCGCCGCGCGCGCCATGGCAATAAGATGAATGGTCAGGTTGGTGGAGCCACCTGTCGTCAACAAACCTACCAGACCATTAATGAAGGCTTTCTCTGTTAAAACGTCATACAGCGGTGTGTACTGACCATTCTGCTTGGTAATGCGCACCGCCTGCTGTGTCGCTTCGCGCGTCAGCGCATCCCGCATGCTGTTTTCCGGGTTTACGAAGCTGCTACCGGGCAAGTGCAATCCCATGAATTCCATTAACATCTGGTTGGTATTGGCCGTGCCATAGAACGTGCAGGTGCCAGCACTGTGGTAGGAATCCGACTCTGCCTGCAGCAAGGCGTCACGCCCGACTTTACCCTGGGCATATTCCTGGCGTACCCGGGCTTTTTCACTGTTAGGCAAACCGGAAGGCATGGGACCTGCGGGCACAAACACCGTTGGCAGGTAACCAAAACGCAAAGCGCCCATAACCAGGCCCGGCACAATTTTATCGCACACGCCGAGATACAGGGCGGCATCAAACATGTTGTGCGACAACCCAATACTGGCCGACATGGCTATATTGTCACGGCTGAACAAACTTAACTCCATGCCCGGCTGACCCTGGGTCACGCCGTCACACATCGCCGGTGTGCCACCCGCTACCTGGGCCGTACAGCCCATTTCGCGCGCTGCGGATTTGATAATGCCGGGAAAACGCTCATAGGGATGGTGTGCGCTGAGCATATCGTTGTAGGCGGTAACAATGCCCAGGTTGGCGGCATTCATCATTTTAATGGTGTTCTTTTCGGTTTCCGAACAGGCGGCAAAACCATGCGCCAGATTACCGCAGCTCAATTGTTTGCGGTCCGGGATGTTATCGCCCGCTTCTTTCATCCGGTTCAGATACAACTGACGTGAGGCACGGCTGCGTTCGATGACGCGCTCAGTAACTTTGTTCAAGGTCGTATTCATTATTCTGCTCCTGTCCTGAAAGTGGCACAGGGCGCAACCAAAGATCAGCGCTGGCAAGCAGTGCTGCCAATCGACAGTCTCTGTCGGTGCCCATGAGGTGAAACAGTCACCAGCCACTTCCCGAAATAGTTAACTCGCCCAGTAGACCGATACCGGCGTCTGGTTTTGTTTAAGCACACTGCGCACTGGCAAATCAGTCACCGGGCCATCGCCCAGCGCTGCTTGCAGTACCGGTTTTTTCCCGTCGCCGGTCAGATGCAAGACAATCCATTCACTGCGCAGAATACGCTGCAGCGTCAGCGTCATGCGCGGATGGGGTGCCGTTTTGGGTACAACTGCGCAGCAGTCGCTGTGTTGCTCGGTATCAAGCGCTTTGTCGAGCGTATCCGCACCCGGAAAGAACGACGCAGTGTGGCCATCTTCACCCATACCCAGCAACGTCACAGTGATCATTTCCGGCAGCCTGGCCAGTGCTTTGTTGAGCTCAGCCTCAGCTTCAAAAGGTGAATCAGTTGAGGTTTTATGGGGAATAAACGGTGCTTTGGCCGCGTTATTCTGCAGTAAATGAGTACGTACCAGTTTTTCATTGCTGTCGTCGTCATCCGGCGCGACCCAGCGTTCGTCGACCAGCGTAATGGTGACCTTGCGCCAGTCCAGATCAGCCTGACTCAATGTCTGGAAAAGATCGATCGGAGTGCGCCCACCAGATACGGCTACGCTGGCCTCGTCGCGCAGATCAATAGCGTCTTTCAGACGCGTGACTATGTCACTTGCCAGTACCTTGGTGAGTGTCTCGCGGCTTTCGAAATCCTGTTGTTTAACGGTCATATTACTTTGCCTCTCAATTAGTCTCGTGCCAACTGCGACCATCGCGCGCCACCAGCTCAAAGGCCGACTGCGGCCCCCAGCTTCCGGCAGGGTATAGCTGCGGATCCACCGTTGCTTTGGACCACCCGTCCAGTATGGCATCAGACCATAACCAGGCTGCCTCTACCTCATCGCGGTGCACGAACAAAGTGGAATTGCCTCGAATCACATCAAGAATCAGACGCTCATAGGCTTCGGGCACTCGCGAGTCAGCGATTCGGTCAGGCAGCGTCAGGTTCAGCGTAACCGGCGTCACTTCCATGCCCTCGCCAAGACCTGGCAACTTGTTCATCATATACAGCTGGATAGACTCTTCAGGTTGCAGGCGAATCACCAGCTTATTGGGGTTCAGGTTAGCCGTTTCAGGAAAAATGGAGTGCGGAACATCCTTGAATTGAATCACGATTTCGCTGTAGCGCGCGGGCAGACGTTTGCCAGTACGAAGATAGAAAGGGACACCGCGCCAGCGCCAATTATGAATGTCAGCCCGGATGGCGACAAACGTTTCTGTTTGCGAATCGGTTACTCCGCCCTCTTCTTCTTTGTATCCCGGTACTTTACTACCATCCATGCTGCCCGCCGAATACTGCGCCCGAACGGTATTACGACGAACCCCATCGATTGACATTTTCTTAAGCGATTTGAGCACCTTCAGCTTTTCAGCACGCACCGCTTCGGCATCCAGCGATACCGGCACACCCATAGCGACCAGACTGAGCAATTGCAACAGGTGATTCTGGATCATGTCACGCAGTGCACCAGAATCGTCGTAATACCCCCATCGACCTTCAACGCCTACGGTTTCGGCAACGGTGATCTGCACATTATCGATGTGGGCATTGGTCCATACGGGCTCGAACAAGGTGTTGGCGAAGCGCACTGCCAACAGGTTTTGCACGGTTTCCTTGCCCAGGTAATGATCGATCCGATAGATGTTGTTTTCTGGAAATGAGCGGGCAACGGCATTATTAATGGTTCTTGACGATGCCAGGTTCTTGCCGATTGGTTTTTCCATTACTACCCGGGTACGTTCACTGACCAGGCCTGCCTTCGCCAGGTTATCGGTTATATCGCCAAAAAAGTCTGGCGCTGTCGACATGTAATAGACGGTGTCATTCTGGGTAAAAGATGTGCCCATGGCTTCCTTCAACAAATCGAAGGTTTCACTGTTCCGTGCGTCAACAGGAACATAATTCAGCCGATCCTTGAATCGTTCCCAAACAGATTCATCCCAGCAGTCAGGATCGCCAAACTCATCGATACCCTGGCGTACCATCTCGATATAGCCATCACGACCAATATCCGTGCGCGACGCACCGATAACCTGAGTGCCCTCACACAAATAGCCGCCCCGGTCGAGGTTATACAGCGCAGGCAAAAGCTTGCGAATGGCAAGATCACCGTTACCGCCAAAAATGACGACGTTGCAAGGGTAGCAAGTCATGTTCTGTTGCATAGATCGCTCCAGGTCGAAGTGCCGTTCGGGCGGGACCGAACGTCAGGGCATACAGCCCTGACCATAAAGTCATAGTGTAATTTATTTTCAATTTTACGGTAAAAGTGTTCCGGTGTCGCCCAAATTTGTAATTTTACAACAAACCAGTGAAGGAACATACTACCGTCAAGGGAGTCTTTTAAAAGTCAGGAGCAGAAGATAGTCAACAGCATGCTATCGCCAGCGGGTTGAATTCCCTACAATCGCGAACACTCAAACCGGAGGCTGGCGTAAATGCCGACTCCAAGCAATCAACCAAGGATTGTCAGTCCATGTCTGTGAACATTCTGGAGCGCCTCAAGTCCAACCCCAGCTGCCTGAGTAAAAGTGAGCGCAAGGTGGCTAACGTTATCCTTGAGGATCCGAACAAGGCCATTCGCTCCAGCATCGCCAGCCTCGCCAAAGCCGCCAATGTCTCCGAGCCCACAGTTAACAGATTTTGCCGCAGCCTCGACTGCACTGGTTTTCCGGATTTTAAACTGAAACTCGCCCAGTGCCTTGCTACTGGAACGCCCTATGTAAACCGAAACGTGGAATCCAACGATAGCGTTGAGGAATACAGCAGTAAAATATTTGAAGCGACTATGAGCGCCATCAGTGACGCCAAACGCTCCATTGATCCTAATGCGCTGAGTCGCACCGTCGATGCACTGGCACAGGCACGACGTATCGAAATTTATGGTCTGGGGGCATCTGGCAGTGTCGCCATGGACGCTCAGCACAAGCTGTTCCGACTCAACACACCCTGTGTTGCCTACATCGATGTACTACAACAAAGGATGGCGGCGGCGGCGGCCAAGCCCGGCGATGTTGTCATGATAATCTCCAATACGGGTCGCACTATCGCCCTGGTTGAAACAGCCCGCATAGCAAGGGAATCAGGTGCTACCGTTATCACGATCACCCAGCCACATACGCCTCTGTCCGAAGAGAGCCATATATTGCTGGGCGTCGACAGCCCTGAAAATACGGATATCTACACGCCAATGACGTCGCGTATCGTACACCTGACTATTATTGACGTTTTGGCTACGGGTGTAATTCTCAAGCACGGTCCGGAGTTCCAGAGTCACCTGAAACGCATCAAGGCAGCGCTTGCTGATACTCGCTTCATGACGCCGGATACCGAATAGCGCCCTCCTTCTAGCCCCCACGTTCGGGCCATGCGCTTGCCGCTGGCCTTCAGCGACCCGTCAAAAACAACCAGCACCCCGACTTACTTCATGCCGTGATGTAATAAAACTACAGATATCTGTGAAAATAGTCCAAAAGCTGGCAGAATGACCCCAATTCGTTGTATAACAATGAAAGTTAGCTACACCGAGTCCAACCCACTAGACTAACGGGTCAGCTTTTGCTGCAGACCCCCGTGCGATAAACGTCTGGTGACACGCTTGACTTTAGCGAGAGGCTAACACTCAACCGTTATCACGCCCCGTTGCCACGCGGTTCGGCAACTGGCATGGCGGTCAAGCCTGCTATAATGAGCGTCGCTAAGACGCCAGGCATGGACCGACATCACAAGATTTCAATAAATCCGGCGGTGGCCCCGAAATGCCGCCTCATTAATGCTAAGGAGCACACAATGTCCAAGATACGCGTTGCTATTAACGGTTATGGCCGCATCGGTCGCAATGTTCTGCGCGCTTTGTACG
>Ga0307954_1000042_pt1 | contig 66246 bp, 63 predicted proteins | sample OrgLakmetagen437_FD_201822 | JGI IMG/M metagenome (GOLD analysis project Ga0307954, IMG submission 201822) | Saline water microbial communities from Organic Lake, Antarctica - #437 | ecosystem: Environmental > Aquatic > Non-marine Saline and Alkaline > Saline | place: Antarctica: Organic Lake... | reverse complement strand
AACAGCAACGCCATATGCGCGTCCCGCCCGGTCGGGGCCATTCGCGTTGCGGCCAGCGCCAGGACTTGCAATGACCCACCTTACGCTTCGCTGCGCGGCCAGCGCCGCCGCCCTGTTCGTCTTTATCGGCGAAGGACCGGCTCTGGCACAGGACGCGCGCGACGTCATCACCGTGACCGGCGGACGAGCGGCGGGGGCACAGGCCGGCGATCAGCCGGTGACGATCCTCACCAGCGAGGCGCTTCTCGCAGGCGGGCTTTCTGACCTGGGCGACGCGCTGGCGTTTGATCCGGCGGTGACGGGCTCTGAGTTCAACGACGATCCGGGCACCCAGAACGACACGTCCGGCACGTCCAGCGTCAATCTGCGCGGCCTGGGCCTGGGCGCCACGTTGGTCCTGATCAACGGTCAGCGCCAGACCCCGGCGAGCGTCGCCAGCGATGACGGGGCCAGCTTTGTCGATCTCAACGCCCTGGTCCCCGGCATCGCCATTGACCGGGTGGAGATCCTTAAAGACGGCGCCAGCCCGCTCTATGGCTCTGACGCGCTCTCCGGCGTGGTCAATGTGCTTACCCGTGACCGCTATGACGGCTTTGCGGTGGAGGCCGAGGCGCGCGGTCCGGACGGGTTTGGCGGAGGCGGCTTCACTTCGATTGTCTCGGCCATCGCCGGGGGCGCGCTGAGCGACGCGGTGCACCTGACCGGCGCGGTAAGCTGGCGCGACACGGACGGGGTCGAGGGATTTGAAACCGATTTCATCCCCGGCACCGGCCTTTCGGCGCTGGGCCAGCCGGGCGCCTACTACATCCCGGCGCCGGGCGGCGGCTTTGAGGTCGCCACGGCGTCGGGCGGGCCCCAGGCGATTATCGACCGCGATTGCGCCGCCGGGGGCGGAAACCCGCTGGTATTGGGCGCGGACACGGCGTTCGGCGCACCGGGATTTTGCCGGCTTGATTTCGGCCAGTTCTTCTCGCTGGTTCCCGACGAGACGCGCCTCAATGCGTTTTCAGCCCTCACCGCGGATCTGGGCGAGACCCGCCTGACGATCCGGGCGGCCTATGCCGACCAGCAGCTGACACGGGGCAATTCGCCGTCGCTGCCGGCCTTGAGCTTTCCCACCATTCCCGCCGCCAATCCGGGCAATTATTTCGGCCGTGACGTGGTCTGGCTCGGTCGGCCCCAGGGGGTGAATGCCGGCGCCGCGCGGCGCGGCTTCGACCATGAAACGTTCCGGGTGGACGCTGAGGCGGCGCGCGATTTCGCGCTGGCCGGGCGCGACTGGACCGGCGTCCTGACTCTGAACCATTCAGAAAACCAACTCACCGCCACCATCACCGACACGATTGCGGCCCGCCTGGACACCGCCCTTGTGGGTCTTGGCGGACCGAACTGTTCCGGCGCGACACCGGGCACCAATGGCTGCGGGTATTTCAATCCGTTTGGGTCTGGCGCAATCGTCACCGATGCGAGCGATCCGCGCTATAACGATCCCGCCCTGGTGGACTGGCTGATCGGCGAGAACACGCGGCGCAGCGAAGCCACGCTCACCAGCGCCGAAGCGGTGATCAGCACCGACGCCGCCTTCACCGCGCCGGGTGGGCCCGCCTCGCTGGTGCTGGGCGCCCAGATCCGGCACGAGACGCTGGACGTGGACAATGGCCAGACGTTCAACGACGACGCCTTCCTGTTTATCGTCGGCGGGCCGGACTATGCCGGCGAGCGCGACGTGGTCTCCGCCTTTGCTGAAACGGTCGTGCCGCTGTCGCCGCGCCTGCGCCTGCAGGGCGCGGTGCGTCATGAGGATCTGGAGCGCTTTTCTTCCACCGATCCCAAGCTTTCGCTGGCCTTTGACGCCAGCGACGCCCTCACCCTGTCAGCCGGCTGGAGCCGGTCTTTCCGCGCGCCGTCATTGCACCAGCAGGTGAGCGCCAGCACGACGCTGCAGAGCCTGACCCTGGGCGCCCAGTCGCTGTTCCGGCCGGTGCGCACGGTGGGCGACCCCGATCTGGACCCCGAAAGCGCGGACACCTTCACCGTCTCCGCCGACTACGCCGCGAACGGCTGGTCGCTGCGCGCCGATATGTGGCGCATCGAGGTGGAGGACCTCATCATTGAAGAAAGCGCCAACGCCATCCTCGCCGCCGATCTCGCCGATGACGGGATCTACAACGATCCGCGCGTGCAGCTGAGCGCCACCGGCGACGTGGTGCTAGTGCGCGCGCGCTTCACCAACGCGCCCCAAGTGGAGGCCCAGGGCCTTGATCTGTCGCTGGCGCGCGAGCCGGTCAGCCTTGGCCGCTTCGGCGAAATGGGCTTCGGCGCGGACGCGGTCTATGTGGCCGAGTACACCATCTTCGACCCGGTGCTGAACGCCGAGATCGAGGCCGCGGGCTCACGAAACTTCACCAATTTCGCCCGCTCCCTGCCCGAGCTTCGCGCCACCGCATACGCCGACTGGATGAACGGCCCCCTCTCCGCCCGCGCCCAGCTGCGCCATATCTCGGCCTATGACGATGATGAAAACCCCGGCGCCGAGATAGACGCCTGGAGCGTTGTCGATCTACAGGCCGGCTGGCGCACTGAAATATCGGGCAATCCGGTCGAGGCGACGCTGGGCGCGCTCAACGTTTTCGACGAAGACGCGCCGTTTGTCGGCACGCCGCTGGGCTATGACACCAAGGTCCATGACGCGCGTGGCCGGGTGCTCTATCTGCGTCTGCGGGTGACGGGCTAAAGCCTCAATCTGAAATACGAAACCCGACAAAATATGCGCTCCGGCCCGACGGCCTGGAGCGCATTGGCTTTTGTCTCAGGCGCTCGCCTTTTCAGCCGCCCTCGCCGCAGCTTTCTTGCACAGGGTGTCGGCGAAGCGGTGATTGACGTCGCGGTGACCGGCCTCGTCGGCGCGCACCTGGATCACCACGTCGCGCAGGCGTGAATCCGCCGGCATTTTCCAGTACTCAAGCGCGATCTGCGGCGCCTGCACGTTCTCCGCCTTGCCGCTGTCGATCTGCTCGAGATAGCGCGTATAGCTCACCACCGCCTCCTCCTCGAGATAGGCCACGAAGCGATGCGCGGTGCGCGGCGCAAACAGGTAAAGGAAGAAATATGCGTTATAGAAAATCGCCTGGGCGATCATGATCAGGCCGCGTTCGAACGCGCTGGGCTTGGCGATCTCGATGAAGGTCATCAGGTGCATGCGCTCGTTTTCAGCTTCGTCGAGCAGCTCGCGGATCCAGCCCTGATCGTCGCGGATGTGGCGCAGGCTCTTGAGGTGCTGCAGCAGGCCGCCGACCATGCCCGGCACCGCCGCGACGGTCTCCAGCACCACCGCCCGATGGCCGTACCGGCTGCGGAAGAAAACATCCACGAACACGCGCATGACCCGAACCATGCCTAGCGCGATATGGTCCCGCACGCCTTGAGGGGCGCGGCGAACGTCCAGCGTATCTTCGGCGTGGCGGGTCATCGTAGGTGTCTCCAATACCTGTTGCGATTGTTGAGCCATGAAGTGGGTTTTGCAAATCTCTGCGCAAGACGCTGGTCGCAAATGCCGCAGAGCGAAAACAAACACACTGAAAAATCACATGAAACACTTAATCCGTAGTTGGGGTATGTGTTCCGAGCATTGATGCACAAGCGCCGGGAGCGGGGATGACTGGGCGGTCACTGCGTGGACGCCGCCCCTCCTGCTCTCAACTGCGCTCGCAGCAGATTGGGGCCGCCTTCAAGGATTGATTACTCGAAGCCGCCCTTGTCGAGCCGCGCCTCAAGCTTTTCCAGAAGCGCCATGAGCTGGCCACGCTCCTCATCAGAGAAGCCTTCGAGAAGCATCTGCTCATAGCGCAGCGCCAGGGGCGCCACCTCGGCGTAAACCTCGCCGCCCTGGGTGGTGAGCGTCACGTCACTGGCGCGCTTGTCGCCCGGATTGGGTTTGCGCTGAACCAGGCCGCGCTCATCCAGGGCGCGGATGGCGCGGCTGACAGTGACCTTGTCCATGGCGGTGGCTTCGCAGAGCGCCTGAGCGGTGAGCGGGCGGCCCTCGCCCAGCACCGCGATCACCCGCCACTCCCAGATGGAGAGGCCGAACTTGGCCTGGTACGCCCGGGCGATGAGGCCGGACGCCTTGTTGGATGCGACACTCAACCGGTAGGGCAGATAGGACGGTAGGCGCAGGGCGGCCCCTGCGCCTGCCGTCGCCTTATCGGGCGTGTCGCCGGCCAAGATTTACTCGGCCGCGTCGGTCTTGATGACGCCACGGCGGATCTGGTCGAGCTCGATGGATTCGAACAGGGCTTTGAAATTGCCCTCGCCGAAGCCTTCATTGCCCTTGCGCTGGATGATCTCGAAGAAGATCGGGCCGATATTGGTGGTGGTGAAGATCTGCAGAAGCAGGCCGTCGCCGGTTTCCGGATTGCCGTCCACCAGGATGTTGTTCGCCTTCAGGCGCGCAAGATCCTCGCCATGGCCCGGCACGCGCTCGTCCACGAGCTCGTAATAGGTCTCCGGCGTACCCTGGAAGTCGACGCCGGCTTTGCGCAACTGCTCGACGGTCTTGTAGATGTCCGGCGTGGTCAGGGCGATGTGCTGAATGCCTTCGCCATTGTACTCGCGCAGATATTCGCTGATCTGGGACTGATCGTCGGAGCTTTCGTTCAGCGGAATCTTCAGCTTGCCGCACGGTCCTGTCATGGCGCGCGACAGAAGGCCGGTGTGCTGGCCCTTGATGTCGAAATAGCGAATCTCACGGAAATTGAAGACGCTTTCATAGAAACCCGCCCACGTGTCCATATTGCCGTTGAGCACGTTGTGGGTCAGGTGGTCGAGCACTTCCAGGCCGGCGCCGCCGGTGTCTTCGTCGCCGGTGGGTTCAAACTCGTCGGCGTAGATATCTTCATCGCCGTACTTGTCCACGAGGTAGAGCACCGAGCCGCCAATGCCCTTGATGGCCGGCAGGTGGTCGCTCCACAGCCCGTCGGTGAAGGCTTCGGCGCCGCGCTCCAGCGCATCTTTGTAGGCGGCCTCTGCGTCTTTCACGCGGAACGCCATGGCGTTGGCGCTGGGGCCGTGGGCGGTGCGGAATTCGGCCGCCTGACCTTCAGTCTCGCGATTGACCAGGAAGGTGATGTCGCCCTGCTTGAAGCGGGTGATGTCCTTCGATTTGTGCTTTGCGACCGGCGTGAAGCCGAGGAGCTTGAACAGCTCGTCCAGCTTTTGCGGCTCGGGGCTGGTGAATTCGACGAATTCGAAACCATCAGTGCCCAGCGGGTTCTCGAACAGATCGGCCATGATCGCGCTCCTTTAATCCGGCGTGTTCGCGCGGGGGCTTGAGTTCGCCGGGCCGCGCGCGCATCGTTGCTGAAGCAAGATAGTATCATTTGCAACTAAATTCACCCCCGAACGGCGCCGCTGGCGCAGGGAGACCCACCATGAAGCTGGTTCTGCACGGCTATTTCCGCTCCGGCACGACCTATCGCGTGCGTCTGGCGCTGAACTGGAAGGGGCTGGACTATGACTTCGTCCCTGTGAACCTGGTCGAAGGCGAGCAATCGCGTCCCGATTATCTCGCCCGCAACCCTCAAGGCCTCGTGCCGGCGCTGGAAGCCGACCGCGTGATTCTCACCCAGAGCCCGGCGATTCTTGAATGGCTGGAGGAGGTCTTTCCCGACAAGCCGCTTCTGCCATCCGATCCGGTGCAGCGGGCGCGAGTCCGCGCCTTTGCAGCGGCCATCGGCTGCGACATCCACCCGATCCAGAATCTGCGGGTGCTGAAGAAGGTGAAAGCCGATTACGGCGCCGATCAGGAGGGTGCCGCCGCCTGGGCGCGCCACTGGATCACCACCGGATTCGACGCGCTGGAGCAGCTGGCCGAGCTGTCTGCGCAAGCCGATCGTGAGGCAAGTGGCTTCCTCTTTGGCGACGGGCCGACGCTGGCTGAGGTGTATCTGGTGCCGCAGATGTACAACGCCCACCGCTTCGGCGTGGATCTGGCGCCCTATCCCCGCCTGGTCGCCGCGGACGCCGCGGCCCGCGCCCTGCCCGAATTTGAACGCGCCGCGCCGGAAAACCAGCCCGGCGCGATCTAGTCCGCCGCCCCCGCAGGGGCGCGCGATCAAACCATCGCCAAGCGCAATTCACCCGGTTCAGGCGGCCGTTGTGTGATCCTGAGCCAGCATCAGCGCGTTTCCATCGGGATCGTAAAAGGTTGCGGTGCTGACCATTCCCTCGATGACCTCGGTCTCACCGTCAAAGCGAACGCCCTCAGCCTCAAGGGCCGCTCGCGCCGCCTCGATGTCGGCGACACCGAACACCGGAACGGTGTTTCCCGGCGTCGGCTCTGACTGCTCGCCAAGCCCCAGGGTCACGCCTTCGGTCTTTGTCTTCATCTCACTCCAGCCTGCCTCGTCGAGATGGTAGAGCAGCTCAAAGCCGAGCATGGTTTCGTACCATGTGGCGCTGGCAAGGCGATCGCGCACAGACAGGGCGAGTGTGAGGGCGGAGTTGAGCGAGACAACGGGCATGAGGCTTCCTTTCGAGCTTAAAATATAGTAGCTATACTTTATGGACATAAATACGCTTGTCAACGTCACCTCTCGCGCCTGGTCCATGACCGTTCTGGCGCTGATGCAGGACGGTGTTCCAGGCCGCCAGGCGGCGCTGCTGTCCGCGTCCGGCGCTGGGCGGACTGCGCTTGTGCGGAGCCTGGATCACCTGATCGAGCTTGGGCTGGTGGAGCGAAATCCGGGGCACGGGCATCCGTTGCGGCCTGAATACCGGATAACGCAAAAGGGTGCCGCGTTTGGCCAGACCGCCCAGGCGATCGCGAGCGCCGCGCCCCAAGCCCCGCCTCTGCTGCGGCGCGCCTGGACGCTTCCGATCCTGGCCGTGAGCCGGCAGCCGCGCCATTTCAGCGACATCAAGGCCGAGCTGGGCACGATTACGGATCGCGCCCTGTCACAGTCCCTGCAAGGCCTCCAAAAGCACCACTGGATCTCGCGCGAGATCGATACGGCCGCTTACCCGCCCCGCCCGCTCTACCGGGCGGCCAATGTTGGCGTGACAATCAGTGAGGCTCTCAATCTTGCCCGTTGAAACGGCGCAGAAAACCGTATCCTCGCGCCGCCTTGCAACACCAGCCAGACCCGGTCCAGGACCTCACCGCGCCAGCCAGTCACCGGTTTCGATGCGCGCCGCATGGTCAAGGGCCAGCCGCCACACATAGACCCAGGCCTGACGGTCCGGCTCCAGAAGGTGAACCTTTCGCCGGTCATAGCGCGAGCGGGCCGGATCACCCGGCCAGTAATCCTCAAACGCGTCCAGCTTGCCTATGACCGCCGGGTCGATCACTTCAAACAGCTCGCCCAGCACCCGGCCCTCGCCGTCCACAAGACCTGGATACCGCCCCAGATCCCACAGCTCGCCGGCGATCACACAGGGCCCTGCATCCTTGAATGCATGGGCCAGACCAAATTGCGCAAACCCGGTCTCCCCTGCGCGCAGCAGGCCGTACACAGCGATCAGATCGCCGGCCTTCACTTCGCCATGGGCCATGTCAGGCCGTCTCGGCGTTTGCGGTTCGTGCCTTCATGAAGGGTTGCAGCTGACCGTAGCTCAAGGACCGCCACAGCCATTCAAAGGGTCCAAAGCGGAACACCGAGAGCCAGATCGGCGAAATGATGAGCTGGACGACCCAGATCGCGATCACCAGCTGCACCTGCTGCATGCGTTCGATCTCGCCCCACAGAGCCGGTCCGAACACGCCGGTGGCCAGCGCGACCATGACAAAGGTCTGCGTGAGATAGTTGGTGAAGGCCATGCGCCCGGCGGCGGCGAACGGCAGGCGCGCCAGCTTCAGCCAAGGCGCCTTGCAGATCAGCATGACAAGGCTGGCGTAGCCGAAAGCCACCACCAGGCTGAGGAACGCGTTGACCGCGCCATGGACCCACAGGGTTTCGGCCGGAAACCCGGCGGCTGCGGCCGGCGCCGCGGCGACCCACAGGCCGGGAAGGCCCGAGCCGAGGCACACCACAGCGATCGCGCCGTAGACCACAGGGCTCCAGCGCGCCAGCAGGAAGCCGCTCTTGAACAGCGCCATGCCGATGAGCATCACACCCAGGATGCGCGGGCCGAACAGGGTCAGCTGGCTCAGGAGCGCCACCGCATTGCCGATCGCGTTGTAGATCCGGCTTTCGATAAAGCCCGCCTGATAGGCGCTGGTGAACATGGCCAGCGTTTCAGCGTCGGGAACCGTGCTGAACGGCGCCGGATCAAGCCCGCCGGGCATGGCGCTGGTGGCCCAGAGACCGGCGACCATGAGCGCATTGGTGAGCAGGACCAGCAGCACGCCCCAGATCGATAGCTTGACGACGCCCATCTTGCGAAAGGCGACGGCGATCATGCCGACAATCGCATAGGGCGTGAGAATGTCGCCGAACCAGAACACGAAGCCGTGGATCAGGCCGATGAGCAGCAGCCAGCGCATACGAGAGAAATGGATCTTGCGCGACGCGTCGGCCGCCTCGCCCACCATCAACACGAGCCCGGCGCCGAACAGGGCCGAAAACAGGGTGACGAATTTCTGCTCGAAAAAGACGTGGGTGAAGAGCCAGGCGGCGGCGTTCGCCCCGGTCGCATCCATGTGGGCCGGCGGATAGCTGAGCGCGCCGTAATACATCATGAAGGCCTGGACATTGACCATCGCGATGCCGAGCACGGCCACCCCGCGCAGCACGTCCAGGCTCTGATACCGGTCTGCTGACCCGACCGGCGCGGGGCCGGCCCCGGCGCTTGCGGCGCGCGCGGCGGCATTCTGCGCTTCACTGTTCGGCTCGGTTGCACTCATGTCGCCCCTCCCAAAGCGTGACCAGGGGGCCAAAGCTCGCCGCGATCGTGAGGCTTGGCAAGCCTTCACGGGGGGTGGCACGGCGCTTTATTACCAAGGTTTCATGTTCGCCGGAGCCGGTTTTGCTTGCCCAAGGCGGCGCGCCGGCGTACGCGAGACTTATGCATATCCTGATTGATCTTCTTCATCTGGTCGCCGCCGCAGCGTTGTCGCTGATCGGCTTCGGCTATGAGCGCGGCGAAGAGTGCAATCCGGTGCGCTTCCAGCCCGCCGCCATCGTCGCGACGGCCGAGCTCGAAACAGGCGACACCGACATGGCGCGCCTGCAGACGATCGAGGATTGCAAGGCCGATCGCCGCGCCCTCGCGATGCCCGCGCTTTAATTTCACGCAATTCACACGTACAACAGGATTTCGCCCCTGACCGGCGTCGCGCCCGCTGCGACTCAGGCCAGTCTGGGCTCTTGTGTGGATGAAGCTGCGCGTCAGACGCGGCTGGGAGACGACGAGCCGCCATGGCCGCGAAAGACGCTTCCGAACGCGATGAACACTGGTCTGAGACCGCCGAAGGTCGCGGCGAGACCGGATTCGACACGCCCAAGGGCGGCGCCCTGACCGAACGCACGGCGCGCGCGCCTGTGCGCGCGGAGTCGAGCGAGGAGCCTGACCACGGTGGCGGAGGCGGCGGCTGGATCGCCTTCTCCGGCCTGGCCTTCGGGCTTTTGTGGATGGGCGGCGCCGGCGCGTACATGGCCGGCTACATGGATCTGGCCAGCCTCACCCCGGCCCAGATCGCCGGCGTATCGATCTTCGCCGTGGCCCCGGCGCTTCTCTTCATGGTCGCAGGCCTTCTCGGCCGCGAGGTCGCCCGCGCCGGCGCCCGCGCCCGCCGTCTGGATGCGGCGGTGGCGCGACTGGCCAGCCCCGCCCGCCACGCCGATGAAGACGCGGCGCGCCTGGCCGATGCGATTTCGGTGCAGGTGGACCGGGTCAACTCCGCGGTGGAAAGCGCGCTCGCGCGCCTGGCCGCCATGGAAGAAGTGATCACCCACCACGCCGACAGCCTGGAAGACAGCTCCGGACGCGCCAAGGAAAAGGCGGACAGCCTGGTCAAATCCCTGCGCGGCGAGCGTGAGAAGCTGTCGGAGGTCTCCGAGACGCTGGACGACAAGGCCGCGCTCATCGCTGCTGCGATCCAGGATCAGTCAAAAATGGTGGCCGCCGCCGCAGAGCTCGCCGAATCACGTGCCCATGACGGCGACAAGATGATCCGCGCCGCCGCCCAGCGCCTGGAAGGCGCGGGCAAGTCGGCCGAGGACAGCGGCGACCGTGTGGCGCTGGCGCTGGATGCGCGCGCCACGGAGCTGCGTGATTTCTCCGACCGGCTCAAGGAGCGTACCGAAGGCCTAGAAGCGGCCTATCTCAAGCACAAGGACCGCCTGGGCGACGCCAGCGAAACCCTGCGCAAGGAGCAGGAAAAGATCGCGGCCGCACTGGACTTCCACAAGGCCGAGCTTGAGACCATGAGCCGCAGCGCCGCGGGCGGAGCCGAAACGCTCAAGAACGCTGCGCGCCGGGCCGGCGAAGTCTTCGAGACCGCGGTGAGCGAAGCCCTGGAACGCGCGGAGAGCCTGTCGAGCGAAATCGCCGGCCAGAGCGCCGCGGCCGCCAAGGCGCAGGAAACTGCGCTGGAGCGCCTGCAGGCGGCGGCGAAAGCCGCCCGCGAGGCGTCCGAACAGGCGGGCTCCTCGCTGGGCAAGCAGGCCGGCGACGCCGAAGCGGCCCTGGAGCGCGTCAGCGAAGCCGGCTTCGAAGCCGCGCGCCGCTCCGACGAAGCCTTCCAGGCCCGCCTGCGCGAAGCTGAAGACCTCACCGAGCGGGCCGCGCGCGCCGCCGAGGACGCCTCCGCGGCGGTCAAGCGCCGGCTTGCAGACACGCTGACCTCGGCGCGCGAGGAAGGGCGCGCCATGGAGGCGGCGCTGGAAGGTCTGCGCGAGAAGATGGACGCCGCCCCGAAATCGGCGCGCGAGAGCGTGCTCGCCATGGAACAAATGCTCGAGGACGGTCTAACGCGCCTTAACGAAACCGCGGCCGAGGCCAGCGATCAGGCGCGCGAGATCGACTCCCAGTTCCAGGCGCGCATCCGCCAGAATTACGAGTTGCTCTCGGACTTCATCCTGCGCATGGGCGGCGTCTCCTCCGGGCGCAAACCCATCGATCTGGCGATCAATGAAGTGCCCGACCCCCTCACCGGCCGCCGTGGCGCGCGCTCGGAGGCTCGGGCGGAAACAAGACCGGAAGCGAGACCGGAACCGCGCGGCGACACCCGCAGCGGTTCAAAACCCGCGCCGTCGCGCCGCTCTGCACACGCCGAGCCCGAGGAGCCCGAACCCTTCGAGCTGAACGATCCGGAGACTGAAGATCCTGACGAGCCGCTGGATCTGGCCGACGCCGAGCGCCAGGACGAGCCGCGCCGCAAGCCCGACGCCGAGAGCGCGCGCCGTGACGGCGGCTGGCGCTGGCGTGATCTTCTGGCCAACATGGATCCTGAAGACGACGCTGGCGAACCGCGCCGCGAGGACAAGGGCGAGGACAAGCCCGAGCCCCGCAGGCGGCCTCGCAGATAATTCTTTAGAGTCCTAGAAGAGCGAACCCTGCCCGGGCGGGGTTTTCGGCTTCGCCGGCCGGCGCCTTGCGACCGTCGGCTTTTCCGCCGCCGAGTCGGGGCCGCGAGCAGGAGCGTCCGCGCCGGCGCCCTCTCCGATGCGCGCCGCGCGCTCGCCGTCTGCAAAGCCCAGCGTCACCGCCTGACCGTCCTGCAGCGCCGACGCGGCGCGCACCAGATTTCCGTCTGCGCCGGTCACCAGCGCAAAGCCGCGCGCCAGCACTGATTTATGGCTCAGCGATTCAAGGCGCGCGCCAAGGCTCACAAGTGTTCTTTCATACTGCGCCAGCGAGCGCGCATAGACGGGCGCCAGCCGGTCGGCGCTCTGGGCGAAGCGGCGCTGCTTTTCGGCGATGTCGCGGCGCAGCGCGTTGGGGCGCAGGCCCGCCGCCACCGCCTCGAACCGGCTCGTGCGGGTCTTGACCAGCGTGCGGCCCGCGCCCTCCAGGCGGCCGGCTGCGTAATCCAGGCGCTGGCGGGCGTCACCGATCAGGGTTTCAGGGCGCGGCAGGGCCCGCGCGGCGCTTTTCAGATCCGCCGCCTTGCGGTCGACTCCGCGCTGCAGGGCGCCGGCGAGGCGCAGCTGGGCCTGGGCGATGCGCTCGGCGAGCTCGCGCCGCACAGGCACGGCGATCTCGGCGGCGCCCGTGGGCGTTGGCGCGCGCCGGTCAGAGGCGTAGTCGATGAGCGTGGTGTCGGTCTCGTGGCCCACCGCCGAGATCAGCGGAATGCGCGAGGCGGCCGCGGCACGCACGACGCTCTCCTCATTGAAGCACCACAGATCCTCGATGGAGCCGCCGCCGCGCGCCACGATCAGCAAGTCGGGGATCGGCACCGGCCCGCCCTCGGGTAAAGCATTGAAGCCTTCAATGGCCGCGGTGATCTGCCCGGCGGCCTTCTCGCCCTGCACCAGAACCGGCCAGAGCAGGACATGGACCGGAAACCGGTCCTCCAGACGATGGAGGATGTCGCGGATCACCGCGCCGGTGGGCGAGGTCACCACGCCGATCACCCGCGGCAGGAAGGGCAGCGCGCGCTTTCGCTCCTCGGCGAACAGGCCTTCGGAGGCGAGCTGCTTCTTGCGCGCCTCCAGGAGCGCCATGAGCGCGCCCTCGCCGGCCGGCTCGAGACGCTCGATGATCATCTGGTACTTGGATCGGCCGGGGAAGGTGGACAGCCGGCCCTCGGCGATCACCTCCAGCCCCTCTTCGGGGCGGAAGTTCAGCACGCCGGCCATGCCCTTCCACATCACGCCGTCCAGGCTCGCGCGCTCATCCTTCAGGTCGAGATAGAGATGGCCGGATTTCGCCCGCGTCACCCGGCCCAGCTCGCCGCGCACGCGCACATGACCGTAGGCGTCCTCCACCGTGCGCTTCAGGGCGCCGGAAAGCTCGGAGACGGTATATTCGGGCGTGTTGGAAACAGGCGCGTCAGTCATGCCCTCAACCTAATACGGATTCGCCCCCGTGCCATGGCGCCCGATGCGCCGCGCGTCCTGACCCGTTGACCTTTTGCGCTGCGCCCGCCATTCAGCGCGCTGCAAGGAACGGAGCGCGCCATGAACATTCTCATCGTCGGCTCGGGCGGGCGCGAACATGCGCTGGCCTGGAAGATCGCCCAGAGCCCGATTGTGGATACGGTCTGGTCGGCGCCCGGATCAGCGGCGCTGGACAAGATCGGCCCGTGCTTTGATGTGAAGGCCGACGATGTGGACGGATTGCAGGCGCTCGCCCTGCAGCTGGAGCCGGACCTGATCGTCATCGGACCCGAAGCGCCCTTGGCCGCCGGCCTCGCCGACCGTCTGCGCGCGCGCGGCTTTGACGTGTTCGGTCCCGACCGCGAACCGGCCCAGCTGGAGGCCAGCAAGGGATTCGCCAAGGATTTGATGGCGACGTTCAACGTGCCCACAGCTGGCTATGGCCGCTTCACCGACGCCGGCGAGGCCAAGGCCTTCCTGGCCGCCCTGCCCGCGCCCTACGTACTCAAAGCCGACGGGCTGGCGGCCGGCAAGGGCGTGGTGATCGCCGAGACGCTGGAGCGGGCCCAGGCGGAGGCCGAGGACATGCTGTCAGGCAAGTTCGGGGCGGCGAGCGCCGAGCTTGTGGTGGAGGAGTTCATGCCCGGAGAGGAGGCGAGCATCTTCGTGCTCACCGACGGGACGAACCGCCTCACCCTGCCCGCCTGCCAGGATCACAAACGCCTTCTGGACGGCGATGAAGGCCCGAACACGGGCGGCATGGGCGCCTATTGCCCTGCTCCTGTGATGAGCGCGGCGCTTCTGGAAGAGGTAGATGAAACCATCGCCAAGCCGATGATCGACGGCCTTCGCGACGCCGGCCACGCTTACAGGGGCGTGCTTTATATCGGCGTGATGGTCACCCCGGACGGGCCCAAGGTCGTCGAGTTCAACGTGCGTTTCGGCGACCCTGAATGCCAGGTGCTGATGGCTTCGCTCAATGATGACATCGTGCCGGCCTTGCTGGCCTGCGCCACCGGCGGGATGCCCGAGTCTGATTTTGCGCGCCTGCTGCCGGATCTGGCCAGCGCCAGGCCGGCCGCCACGGTGGTGATGGCCACGGCCGGCTATCCAGAAGCCTATGAAAAAGGCTCGGTAATCAGGGGCGTGAAGGAAGCCGGCGAGGTTGAGGGCGTCACGGTCTTTCACGCCGGCACTGGCGTCAACGAGGGTGGATGGTGGACTGCGCAGGGCGGACGCGTGCTCACCGTCACCGCCGTCGGTGAGACCCTGCAGCAGGCGATCACAAGCGCCTATGACGGCGTAGCCAGGATCGACTGGCCCGAAGGCGTTCATCGCACAGATATCGGCTGGCGCGCCCTGCAACGCGGATAGCGCACAAGAAAACGCCCGGCGCGAAAACGCCGGGCGATTGCTCGAATGCAGGTGACGGCGCGCTTAACGGCCGAACAGAGACAGGATGATCTGCGGCTCGGAGTTGGCGATGGAGAGCGCCTGAACGCCCAGCTGCTGCTTGACCTGCAGCGCCTGTAATCGCGCGCTTTCCTTGGCCATGTCGGCGTCCACAAGATTGCCCACCCCTTCGGTCAGGCTGTCCATGAGCTTGCCCACGAAGGTGCGGTGAGCCTCCATCTTCTTCAGGTCCGAGCCCAGATTGGCCAGAGCCTGATTGACATTATCCAGCGTCGTCTGGATCTGGGAGACCACCGCGCCGGAGAGCGAGGCCGTACCGAGGCTGGCGCCGGAGGGGATGGTGAAGACGGCGTTTGCGCCCGGCGTGGCCGCCAGAGACATGTCCTGCGCGCCCAGCGTCACGGTGCGGGTCGCGTCGGCGTCTGCCAGGAAGGCGATGCCGTTGGTCAGCGTGCCGTTGAGCAGGTTGGCGCCGTCGAACTCGGCGTTGTCGATGATCACCGAAACCTGCTCCATCAGCGACCGGAAATCGCTGTCGAAAGCCTGGCGCGAAAACGTGTCGATGGACGGGTCCATCGCCGCGGTCGCTTTCTCGCGCATCTCGATGAGCAGGTCGGAGATGCTTTCGCCAGCAGCGATCGCCACGTCGCCGATCGACACCGCGCGATCCAGCGAGGATTCCACAGACCCCAACGCCCCGATATCCGAGCGCATGCCTTGCGCCACCGCAAACACCGAGGAGTTGTCCCTGGCGCCGGAGACCTTCAGGCCGGTATTGATGCGCTGCTGCACATCAGCAAGCGACTGATTGGTCTTGTTCAGGTTTTGAAGGGCGATCATCGCCGAGGTGTTGGTGTGGACGCTCAGCGTCATTGGAATTCTCCCGCGTGGCTGGCCGCGCCGCATTCGGCGGCATTCGCCAGTAACAGGAGCAACCTGCGGGCCAACACGGGGCTGTGGTATTTCTCTGATTTATTTCATATACCTAGACACAAAATACCCCGCCGGGCGTCGCCGCGACGGGGGTGCGCATGGTTAATTCTTGCCTGTGAACCGGTCGCTTTTTGCCGGGTCGCTCAGGCGCGCTCGTTTACCAGACCGCCCTGCTGATCACGCAGATAGGCGACGAGCTCGAGATATTTCTTCGGCGGCCACTGGCGCATCGTCTCGCCAGTGTCCGGATCAAGGATGCGGTAGACGAAGCGTCCCGCGTCGCCCTCGCGATCAATCTGCAGGCGCGAGCGTGAGTTCGCGTTGATGTCGGCCCGCATCGCCTCGATGCGCTCGACAACGGCGCGCTCGTCTTCTTTCGCTGCATCTTCGCTCTGGTCCACGGTCTCCGGCTTCGCCGGCGGTGCGGGTTTGAGTTTGCGAACCACGATCTCACCCTCGGCCGTCACGGCCGAACGGGCGATCGCGCTGCCTGACATGAGCTTTGCAATGTCCATCTTGCCTTATCGCAAGACGCTTTTGCCGCGTCCTGCGCCTCCTTTCAGTTTGAATGCTTCAAGGGCGAAAGGTTGAACGGCCGGGAGGAACCCCACAGAACGCCCCGGCCGTTCTTCCCTATCGATTACCGGAAGTAACCGAGGATCGTGCTCGGCGCGGAGTTCGCGATCGAGAGCGCCTGGATGCCCAGCTGCTGCTTGACCTGCAGCGACTGGAGACGGGCGCTTTCCTTGGCGAGGTCCGCGTCGACCAGATTGCCGATGCCTTTTTCAAGCGCATCCGACAACTTGCCCACGAAGGTCTTGTGCACTTCGAGCGACTTGGAGCCCGTACCCAGACGCGCGAGCGACGAGTTCAGGTTGTCCAGAGAGGTCTCGATGGTGGCCGCCGCCGTGGAGGCCGCCGCCGCAGTGCCGAACGAGGCTGTCGCCGCGAGAGTCACGATGGACCCGCCCAGGCTAAGATTCTCGTCGTCGATATCGAGGGTGTTCGAACCGTCGGCGTTGGCCAGAGCCGAAAGGCCGGCGGTGTTCGAGCCGTCAATCAGGTTCGTGCCGTTAAACTCGGCATTGGACACGATCGTGGTCACCTGATCGCGCAAGGCCTTGAAGTCTTCATTCAGGGCGCTGCGTGACGCAGTGTCGAGCGAAGAATCCGCGCCCGCGAGGGCCTTTTCCTTCATTTCGATCATGAGGTCGGAGATCGCCTCACCCGCAGCCAGCGCAACGTCCACGGACGATTGAGCGAGATCGAGCGATTGCGAGACAGCCTTGTAGCCACCGACATCGGCGCGCATACCCTGGGCGATGGCGTACACGCCGCCATTGTCCTTGGCCGAGCTGACCGCCAGGCCGGTGTTGATGCGCTGCTGAACCTGCTGCAGATCCATATTGGTCTTGTTCAGGTTCTGAAGGGCGATCATCGCGCCCGGATTCGTGTTGATTGTCGCCATTTCTTGGCTCCTTCAATATTCCGTTTCTACGGTTGGTTTCACGTGCGTTTTGCACGCGTTCTCCGGACCCGGCGCGTTCTACGCCGGCCCCGAAGAATTCTTAGGCTCGATTACCGGAAGTAACCGAGGATCGAGCTCGGCGCGGAGTTCGCAATGGAAAGCGCCTGAATGCCCAGCTGCTGCTTGACCTGCAGTGACTGAAGCCGTGCGCTCTCCTTGGCGAGATCCGCGTCGACCAGATTGCCGATACCCTTTTCAAGAGCGTCGGAAAGCTTGCCCACGAAGGTTTTGTGGATTTCCAGCGACTTGGAACCCGTACCCAGACGCGCGAGCGACGAGTTCAGGTTGTCCAGCGAAGCTTCGATCGCCGTGGCTGCAGCAGCCGCGTTGGTTTGAGTGGCGATCGTGGTTCCGGCGGTGATGGTCAGCGTGGTGCCCGACAGCGACAGGTCTTCCGCGCCGATCGTGATCACGTTGGAGCCGTTGGAGTTGGCCAGAGCCGTGACGTCCGCGGCGCCATTGGAGATCATATTGGTGCCGTTGAACTCGGCATTGGCCACGATGGTGCCGATCTGGTCACGAAGCGCGGTGAAGTCTTCGTTCAGCGCGTTGCGTGAAGCAGAGTCGAGGGAAGCATCAGACGCAGCAAGCGCCTTTTCCTTCATCTCGATCATCAGATCGGAAATCGCCTCACCTGCCGCGAGCGCCACATCCACGGTGGACTGGGCAAGGTCGAGAGATTGGGAGACGGCGCGGTAGCCGCCCACGTCCGCGCGCATGCCCTGGGCAATGGCGTAGACGCCGCCATTATCCTTGGCGGAGCTGACAGCAAGACCGGTATTGATGCGCTGCTGGACAGTCTGCAGCTCAGAATTGGTCTTGTTCAGGTTTTGGAGGGCGATCATCGCCCCCGGATTCGTATTGATCGTCGCCATTTCTTGGCTCCTTGACGTTTCTACGTTGGAGACGCGCTTTTTGCACGACGGGTCTTCTGACCCACTGGAGCAACAGCAAGGGCGGGGCCAGTTTCAGGCTCCACTCAAGAACAATGAACCAAGATACTGAAAAGTTGAGGTTTTCCAGAAACGGTCAGGAAGGGGGACGGTCACCCGCCCGGCAATATTTGCCGGATTTGGGCGATATCACACGGCAATATTTGCCGCGTCGGCACAATCTGCCGGTAAATGCGAGGTAAAAATTCATCGCCCGCAATGATTTGGTTAGCAAAAGCTTAAGAGTGGGGGAAAGAAAAAAGAAGCCGGAGCCGCCCTCAGGACGGCTCCGGCTTGACCTCTTATCCGCGGAAGAAAGACAGCACGCTCTGCGGTGCGGAGTTGGCGATGGAGAGCGCCTGGATCCCCAGCTGCTGCTTGACCTGCAGCGACTGAAGCCGGGCGGACTCCTTGGCCATGTCCGCGTCCACGAGATTGCCGATCCCCTTTTCCAGGGAATCCGAGAGTTTGGTGACGAAGGTGGAGTGGATCTCGATAGCCTTGGACTTGGTGCCAAGGCGCGCGAGCGCCTCGTTCACAAGGTCCAGAGAGGTCCCGATCTGCGAAGCGATGGTATCGGCCTGGGTCGCGGTGGCGAACGAGGCGGCGGCGGCCACGGTCACGATAGAACCGGAGAGCGACAAGTCCTCCGCCGGCACTGTGACCGTGTTCGAGCCGTCAGCGTTGGCAAGAGCCACGAAAGCCGAGGTCGATCCGTCGATGAGGTTCAGGCCGTTGAACTCGGCGTTGCTGACGATCGTTGAGATCTGGTCGCGCAGGGCCGTGAAGTCTTCGTTCAGGGCCGAACGGCTGGCCGTATCCAGCGATGCGTCCGCGGCGGCGAGCGCCTTTTCCTTCATCTCGATAAGCAGATCCGAGATCGCTTCACCCCCGGCGAGCGCGACGTCGAGCGTCGCATCGCCGCGGTCCAGAGACTGCTGAACAACGCCATAGCCGGCCACTTGACTGCGCATGCGCTGAGCGATGGCGAACAAGCCGCCATTGTCCTTCGCGCCTGCGACCTCGAGGCCGGTGTTGATACGGTTCTGCACTTCACGCAGCTCCATATTGGACTTGTTCAGATTCTGGAGCGCGATCATCGCTCCGGCGTTGGTGTTCACCGAATTTGTCATTGTGGGGTTCCTCCATTCTGGAAGCGAACGGCCGTTCTCGGCCGGCGGACCTTTTGTCCCGCACACGCACCCGCAAGCCCCGTGCCGCGACAGGTCCCGGGTCTGAACTCATTTTGCTCTATAAATGAATGATTTGGGTCATTGCAGCGGCGGGCCGCCCGATGGGCGCGGCGCGTTCGCCCCGGCAAGAATAGCCGGTGGGCAGACCCCGCCGACCGCCGTGGCCCGGCATGAAACGAAAAGCGCCGCCCCGGAGCCCGGCGCGGCGCGTCTCAAGCTGGCGAAGCCCGCGAAGACTTCAGGCGGCGGCCTTGGGCGCGAGGCCCTGCATGATCGTGCGGTTGATATCGATGAGCACATCCAGATCGCCGGCGCCGCGCATGGCGATGCTGGTCTCCTTGGAGATGAAGATGGACAGCGAGATGATCGAGGCGCGCAGATTGTTCGGCAGCCCGTTGTCCGGGCTGGCGCAATCGGCCGCGAACGCGGTCCAGACCCGGCGATTCCAGTCCAGCGCCGCGGCGCGCTTGCGAATCTCGCTGGGCGCCACGTCCTTGACCTCCATCAGGGCCCGGGTCACCTGGCCCATGAGGCGGTACTCCGTCGAACGCGGATCTTCACTGCGCGCGGACGCGGTCTGGTAGGCCTGATAGGACATTGGATTCAGCCCTCGCCGCCGGCTTTCTCGCCCTGTGCACCGCCAAGGCGCTCCGCCTCATAGGCGATGATTTTGCGGCATCGCAGAAGCGCCTTGTAATACTCGCCCGACATCACCTCGCGGCTCACCGCAACGCAGTCTGACAGCGCGTCGGGATTTGAGATCGCGCCCATGAACTCGGTCATGCGCATGACGAACTCGTCGTAGAGCCCGTCCTGGCTGGAAGCAGACAGATACATCATCATCACGGGCAGATAGATGCGCTTGGCCGGCGTATCGGCCTCGTGCTCCTGCATGATGTCCTTTTCGCGCAGAACGCTGGCCTTGTTCTGCAAGATCAGTGTGGCGCGCCGGTCGCCATTCTCCACGACCGCGCCGTTGAGCACGAATTTTTCGCCGGGCTTCAGTGACAGCTTCAGCGGCATGCGGGCCCCTCCAGGCACGGTGACGTACAGCAGATTCGCTGCTCTTCACCGCTAGTCTTTTCAGCTCAGGGTGAACAAAGCGTTTCGCGCCGAGCCCGGCGCGCAGGCCGGCGTGCGGTTCGTTAGCGAAACCTTAATCGAAACGCCCCGCCATGGGCAGGATTGTCTCTCCCAAGCTTTCAAAGGAGCCGCCATGGCCGCCGGCTTTGATCTGGACGCCGACCTTGCTGCAGGCCGCGAGGACGCCAAACGCCAAGTGGAGCGCGAGCGCACCGGCGCCGGCAAGGCGCTCACCGCAGCGCTCGACGCCAAGAGTTCGGGATCGAAAAAACTGAGCCCCAAGGCGCTGGGATTCGTGCGCCGGGCCGTGAAGACCATGGACGATGGCCCCGCCGCGACCGCGAAGGCGGCCCAGCTGTGCCTGAAAGCGATCGAGCTCGCGCCTGATTTCGCCCTGGCTCACCAGGCCATGGCGCTCACGCTGGAGCGCCTGGGCCGTCTCTCCACGGCGCTGAGCTTCTACCAGAAGGCCTACGCCCTCGATCCCAATAATTCCGAGCTCTATCTCAATCTGGGCATGATCGCCTGGAAGCTCGACATGCTTGATGCGGCCGAAAAATTCCTGCGCCTGCACAATCAGATGGAGCCCGGCTCGCTGGCCGGCGTCTCCAACCTGGCCGGCCTTTTGCGCGACCAGCAGAAATTCGCCGATTCGGTCGAGCTTCTGCGCGCTGCGATCTATGGCTGGCCGGACAATCCCGATCTCTGGAATTCGCTCGGCACCACCTTGCTGGAAAGCGGCGATCCGATGCAGGCCATGACCTTCTATCAGGAGGCTCTGCGCATCCAGCCCGACTTCGCGCGCGCCCACCACAATCTGGCCTTTTGTCAGGACCTGACCGGCGATATCGACAGCGCCATCACCCATTTTCGCAAGGCCCTCACCCTGGAGCCCTCACCGGTGGATCAGGCGACCATGGAGCACGGCCTGTCGCTGGCGCTCCTGTCGGTGGGCCAGCTGAAAGAGGGCTGGGCGCGCTACGAGGCCCGCCTCTCCCCGCTCTACAAGAGCTGCGTCCATTTCAACGTCACTGCGCCTTACTGGTCAGGCGAAGAGCTGGACGCCATCGCCGGAAAGCGCCTGCTTCTGGTGGGCGAACAGGGCCTTGGCGACGAAATCATGCACACCACAGCTCTGGAGGAAGCCATCGACGCGGTGGGCCCGAACGGCGCGGTGGGCTTGGTCTGCGAGCGCCGCCTGATGGAGCTGTACAAGCGCAGCTTTCCAAGGCTCGCCTTCGTCGGCCGGCACGCCACCGTCTTCAAGGAAGGCCGGCAGATCCGCTCGGTACTGGACGCGGAGACCGCGTTCAGGCCCGATCTCTGGGCGCCCCTCTCCTCGATCCAGCGCGCCTTGCGCCCCGCCCCTGAAAGCTTTCCTGAGATCGGCGCCTATCTGCGTCCCTGCGACGAGACGCTGGCTTTGCTGAAAGAGAAGGTGGACGCCCTGCCCCCCGGGCTTCGCGTCGGCTTCTGCTGGAAGTCGAAGCTGATGAAGGGCAACCGCACCAAGTATTTCTCGCCATTCGAGATGTGGCGCCCGGTGCTGGAGACGCCCGGCTGCACCTTCGTCTCGCTTCAATACGGCGATGTTGACAAGGAGCTGGCGCTCTGTGCGAAGGAGTACGGCGTCACCATCCACACGATAGACGGGCTGGATCTGATGAATGATCTGGAAGGCGTCGGCGCGCTGGGATCGTTGATGGATATCAGCGTCGGCCAGCACAACGCCTCGCTGGCCATGGCCGGCGCCTGTGGCGGCCAGAGCCTTCTGCTCTCGCCTTCAAAACACCAGTGGACCAGCTTCGGCACCGATCGCCATCCTTGGGCGCCGGGCTCCACGGTGTTCGCCCCGGAAACGTTCCGCAACTGGGCCGACCCCATTGGACGCATCGCCGGCGCCCTGCGCGAGCGCGCTTCAGAGCGGACCCTCGGAGCGGCCTGAGGCCTGCGGGTGACCCTGAGGATATCTTCCTGACCGGTCGCCTGAACAGCACCCCTAGGCGGTAGGGCGTGCGCGCTATAGTTTGTACGCGAGATTGTGAACCGCATCAGTTCAGCAAGGGCCGCCATGCGCTTTGACGGAACCAAATCCTATATCGCCACCGAAGAGCTCGCCTCCGCGGTGAACGCCGCCATGATCCTGGAGCGTCCGCTCCTGGTGAAGGGCGAGCCGGGAACCGGCAAGACCGAACTCGCCCGCCAGGTCGCCGCGGCCACCGGCGCGCCGCTTCTGGAATGGCATATCAAGTCCACCACCAAGGCCCGGCAGGGCCTTTACGAATATGACGCGGTGGCGCGACTGCGTGACAGCCAGCTGGGCGATGACCGCGTCCACGACGTGAAGAACTATATCCGCAAGGGCAAGATGTGGGAGGCGTTCGACGCGCCCGAGCGCCCGGTCCTGCTGATCGACGAGATCGACAAGGCCGATATCGAGTTTCCCAACGATCTCCTGCAGGAACTCGACCGGATGGAGTTCTATGTCTACGAGACCGGCGAGACGGTGCGCGCCAAAGTCCGTCCCATCGTGATCATCACCTCCAACAATGAAAAGGAATTGCCCGACGCCTTCCTGCGCCGGTGCTTCTTCCACTTCATCGCGTTTCCCGACGAAGAGACCATGGAGAAGATCGTCGAGGTGCACTTCCCCGACCTGAAGGGCCGGCTTCTGTCCGAAGCCCTCAACATGTTCTTCGAGCTGCGCTCGGTTCCCGGCCTGAAGAAAAAGCCCTCCACGTCCGAGCTGCTGGACTGGCTGAAGCTTCTACTGGCCGAGGACATCGATCCGAAGGTTCTGCGCGAGCGCGACCCGCGCAAGCTCATTCCGCCCATGCACGGCGCCCTCCTGAAGAACGAGCAGGACGTGCAGCTGTTCGAACGCCTGGCGTTCATGAACCGGCGCGACGGCGGCTAGGTGAACGAGGAGCGCAATCGCGCACTGCTTAAGCGCCTGGCGCCCCACCGCGAAGGCTGGGGTCCGCGCCCGTCCGAGGTGACGCCCGAGCCGGTCGGCGCGGGCGAGGAAAGCGTCTGGGATTATCCCCGGCCGCCGGTTCTTCGCCCGGCGCAGGGGGGCGTCATCGTGCGCCACCGCGGCGTCACGATCGCCGACACGTCAGGCGCGCTTGAGATGTGCGAAACCGCGGGCGCGCCGGTCCCTTACATCCCGCCGGCAGACGTGGCGATGGATCATCTGAAACGCACCGCCGGCGCCAGCCTGTGCGAGTGGAAGGGCGAAGCGGTCTATTTCGACGTCATCGCCGGCGGGGCCACCGCCCGGCGCGCCGCCTTCGCCTATCCTGACCCCCTGGACGATCTGAATCAGGGCTATTCTCGAATCGCCGGCTGGATCGCCTTTCATCCCGCCCTGGTGGACGAAGCCTGGATCGGCGGGCAGCGCGCAACGCCTCAGCCCGGCGGGCTATACGCCGGCTGGGTGACGAAACGAATCAAGGGTCCGGTCAAGGGCGCCCCCGGCTCCGGACATTGGTGAACGGGCAGGGCTGAGCCGGCCCCGATCCGCAACAGACGGTGCACAACAGACGGTCCGGAACATGGCCCCCGCCCCATCCGTTGCCCCTTCCAACCAAGCAATTGGAGGAACACCGCCATGACCGATATTTATCAGGCGATCAAAGCCGACCATGACAAGGCCCGCGATCTGATGGCTCAGATCATGGACACGTCAAACGAGGCCGTGAAGACGCGCACCGATATGTTCGAGGACTTCAAGCTGGATCTTTGGGCCCACCACAAGATCGAGGAGGCTGTGTTCTATTCCAAGCTGCGCGATGCGCGCCAGACCAAGGCCGACGCCCATGAGGCGCTGAACGAGCACCACGCGGCGAACGGGCTGATCGAAGAACTCGACACCATGCCCAAGGGCAATGACGCCTGGATCGGCAAGTTCGCCGCCCTCAAGGATATGGTCGAGCACCATATGCAGGAGGAGGAGACTGAAGTCTTCTCCGAGGCCAAGGACGTCATCAAAGGCGAGGAAGCCGAAGAGCTTGGCGACAAGTTCAAGAGCCGCAAGAATGTCGTCGTGCCCGCGCTTACGCCCACCGAATAGGCGGCCCGTGCGCCCTCACCGGCCCTGCAACGCCCGCGCTTCAGCGCGGGCGTTTTGCATGTTGCCGCAGGTTTGTCGCAAGGGCGCACTAGCGCTAGATTAGCGTCATGGCCAACGCACTCTTCCATCGCTTCTTCACCAACCTTCGCGCCGCGAAGATCCCGGTCTCCACGCGCGAATATCTCACCCTGCTCGAAGCGCTGGAAAAGGGCGCGATCGACCAGGACATTGACAGCTTCTACGCGGTGAGCCGCGCGGCGCTGGTCAAGGACGAGCGCAATTTTGACCGGTTCGACAAGGTCTTCGCCCATTTCTTCGAAGGGGTGGAGGCGCTCGGAGATCTGTTCAAGGCCGAAGAGATTCCAGAGGACTGGCTGCGCGCCGAGCTGCAGCGCCACCTCAACGAGGAGGAGATGGCCGAGATCCAGGGCATGGATTTTGACCAGCTCATGGAGACGCTGAAACAGCGCCTTGCCGAGCAGACCGAACGTCATGAGGGCGGCAATAAGTGGATCGGAACCGGCGGGACAAGCCCCTACGGCCATTCAGGCTGGAATCCGGCCGGCGTGCGGATCGGCGGCAAGTCGAAGAACAAGCAGGCGGTGAAGGTCTGGGAGACCCGCCGCTTCAGGGATTACGACCAGGACCGCGAGCTGGGCACGCGCAATCTCAAGGTCGCCCTGCGCCGCCTGCGCCGGTTTGCGCGCGAGGGCGCGGCCGAGGAGCTGGACCTGGAGGACACGATCTCCTCCACCGCGCGCCGCGGCTATCTCGACGTGAAAATGCGCCCCGAGCGGCGCAATGCGGTGAAGGTGCTGGTCTTCTTCGATGTGGGCGGATCGATGGACCCCTATATCGACCTGACCGAACGCCTGTTCTCAGCAGCGGCTTCGGTGTTCAAGAATCTCGAATATTTCTACTTCCACAATTGCCCCTATGAGGCGGTGTGGAAATCCAATAAGCGGCGCACGAGCGAGACCACGCCGCTGATGGACGTGCTGCACAAATATCCCAGCGATTACAAGGTTGTGATCGTCGGGGACGCAGCCATGTCACCCACCGAGATCACCCATCCCGGCGGCTCGGTGGAACACTGGAACGAGCAAGCCGGCGGGGCCTGGCTGCGGCGCATCACCGAGACCTATCCCCACACGATCTGGCTCAACCCGACGCCGGAAAACTGGTGGCCGCACACCTATTCGGTTCAGCTGATCCGCGAAATCATCGGCCCGGAACGCATGTTCTCGCTGACGATCGACGGGGTGGACCGGGCGATGAAGGAGCTGGCCAAACGCTAGGCGCTTGCACCGGCTTCGCTGTCACGAAAATCGGCCGGTTTCAGCAGAGTCGCGATGATGTCGTCGATCAACTTGATCTCGGCATAGAGCGACTCCACGCGGGCGCGATCCGTCAGGGGCTTGAACAGGCTGCCAGGCTCGAAATTGTTGCCGGTCTCGGCCGCGATGAGCAACTCGCCGCGCCCCGCTTCAGGCGCCAGCGCCTCGTCGAACACCGCCCGCGAATTCTTGCCCGACAGAAGCCGCTCCAGATCCAGCAGGCGCTCCATGAAGGTCGGCGTCAAAAGATAGCGCGCCATGACCTGGTCGGTGCCGTAGACCTCGAAAAGCTTTTCGAATTTTGAATCCACAAGCCCGATGCGATCCAGCTTTCGCCCGGCCTTGCCAAACGTCTTGTTGGCGAAGCTTTCAAAGGCGTTGAACACCCCCTTATCGCGGGTGATGAGCGTCACCCCCTCCACCGTGCGCGGAAAGGCGATTCGAATCAGCACGCCGCGAAACACCGTGACGTAATAGGTGCGGTTCTTGGAGCGGCGGCGTTGCTTCAGGTGCGCCTCGTAAAGCTCGAACTCGGCGCCGTGCGCCTCTCCGGCGAAATGGTCTTCAAAACTTCTGCGGTCGGAATTGGGAATCAGTCCGTGCTCGTTGAACGCGTTAAAGCGCGGCGCATCGAAAGGATTAAGCTCGTAGCGCAGGCCGAACGCCTCGGCGATCCGGGTGTTGAGTCCGCCCTTCACCTCCTTCGACAGCGCCCGCATGTCCCTGGCGCCGAACGTCATGATCGCGCCGGCCAGCGCCACCGCACCGAAGGCGGCCAGCATCGTCGGCACGCCGAAAACCGAAACCGCAGCGGCCCCGGCGACCGCAGCGCCGATGGCCAGCGGAATCGCCCATAAGAAACGATGCACCGCACGCTTGCGCCGGTCCTCCAGCCCTTCCAGCCAGGGCTCCACCTGGCTCCAGGCCGTTTCGAGATCGCGCATTCATCCCTCCTGGCCGGAAACAGGCCTGACATGAAAACGGGCGCCGGATCAGCTCCGGCGCCCGTCACACTGAAATTAAGTAGCGCAAGGCGCGCCTAGCGGCGGCGGCGTGCGATACGCTCTATCTCAGCCTGGACCTTCTCCTCAACGATCGTGGGAAGATTATCGTCCAGCCATTGCTTGAGCATGGGGCGAAGCAGCTCGCGCACGATGCCTTCAAGCGTCTGGCCCTGGTCAGAAGAGACGCGCAGGTTTTCCGAAAGGGCGGCGAACATGCCGGACGCCGCGCTGGCGGGCGCGTCGTCCACAAGGTTGTCTTCTTCTTCAGCGGCCGGCTGGGGAATCGGAGCCGGCTCGGGCTCCTCTTCCTCGCGGTCGAGGATCATCAAATCGTCGGCCGGGGACACGGGCTCGCTCGCGGGCTGGGGCTCTTCCTCGACGCGGTCGGTCAATTCCAGAACGTCGTCCTCATCGGGCTCGGCCACTGGCTCGGCGTCGAACTGAGGCTCCGCCTCGAACGCCGGTTCCGGCTCGGCCTCAGGCTCAGGCTCGGCTTCGGGCTCGGGTTCCGGCGCCGCAGCTTCCGGCTCGGGTTCTGGTTCGGGCTCCGGTTCGGGCGCGGCCGCTTCAGCCGGCTTTTCGTCTTCGTCTTCATTGATGATCCGCCGGATGGAGGCGAGAATCTCCTCCATCGTCGGTTCCTGTTCGGCGTTTTCCTGAGCCATGGCGATCCTTCATCCGTCGAGGGGCTAACGGGTTAACCAAGGTTAGGCGCGCACGGGAACCAGAGTCCAGCGTTCACCTGTCGTAAGGACCGGTCTTAATCCCAGGGCGTTAAGTCGAAGTTGAGACCGCGCGCGGCCTCGAACTCCGCCTCGGGATCATAGGCCTCCACCGGCAGGGCGAGCCGGCCCGTGTGCAAAAGGCCCATGGCCTGCATCAGCGCATAGCTCGCCACCGTCAGATCGCGCTCAGCCCTGACAAGCTCCAGGCGGGAGTTCAACAATTCCTGCTCGGCGTTCAGAACGTCGAGCGTCGTACGAAGGCCGACGAAAGCCTCCTGCTCCACGCCGTCAAACGCGATCTCGTTGGCGCGCACCGCCTCCCGGCTTGAGGTGATCACGGCGAGCGCGGCGAGATAGTTGTTCCAGGCGTTGGAGACGCCCTCGACCACCTGGCGGCGCACCGCAAGGCCTTGAAGGCGCGCCACGTCGGCGCCGGCGCGCGCTTCACGCACGCGCGAGCGGTTCAACCCGCCGGTGAAGATCGGAATCGAGACCTGGGCGCGCACGCTGGCCGAACCGCGCGCCTGTCCGGTGAAGTCGGAGGTGCGGTCCTCGCTGGCCGATGCGCTGACGCTGACTTCCGGCAGAAGCGCGCCGCGGGCCACGCGCACGCCCTGCTCGGCGGCGCGCTCGGAATACTGCGCGGCGAGCAGGTCGGGATTGTTGGAGATCGCAACTTCAACCGCTTCGGCGTAGTCCTCAGGCGTGACCGGCGCCGCGGCGGGATCAGCCGGCTCCACCGGCTCGATTCCCGTGACGCGCTGATAGGCGGCCCGCGATGCGGCCAGCGCGGCCTGTGCAGCGGAAAACTGGGCGCGTGCGCCGGATAGGCGCGCCTCGGCCTGGGCCACGTCGGTGCGGGTGATCTCGCCCACTTCGAATCGGTCGCGCGCCGCGCGCAACTGCTCAGCCAGAACTTCGACATTGTTGGATCGGATGGAGACCACCGAAAGATCGCGCACCACGTCGGCATGGGCTGCGACGGCGGAGATGAATACGCCCTGTTCAACCGAGCGGAGCTGCTCACGCCCGGCCAGGATTCGCGCCAGCGCCCCGTCGATGGAGCCGGCGATCCGCCCGCCGCGATAAATCGCCTGGCTCAGGCTAACGCCGTAGCTGGCCGAGCCATCAGGATCGAGCTGGAACTGTCCCGCCCCGCCCCAGTTATGCTGTTCGGTCAGCGAGGCGTTCGCGCCAAGGGTCGGCAGGCGCGCGGCCCGGGCCTGGAAAAACCCTTCCTCGGTCTGCGCCAGCCGCGCCCGCTCCGCCGCCAGCGTGGGGTTGGAGGCGTAGGCTGCGCTGAAGGTTTCCTCCAGCGTCTGGGCCGATGCGGAACCAAGAGCCGTGAACGCCAGCGCGGCGCCGATAACGAGCCGATATTTCATAAAAGCGTCCCTTCCGCCCTGGCCGATACGCCCCTTGGGCCCTGACCCGTTTCCACATATGCACGCGCAAGCCGGAAAAGGAAAGTGAACAGCGTTCACTTTCGGTTGTTTTCCAGTGTTCGTGACCGCTCTGTCCAGAGTCCGCTTTAGAAAACGAACCCGGTCTCCGGCTCGAAACCCGGCAAGAAGGGCGGCGCGGCGTCGAACACGGCGCGCTCGCCCACATGGCCCCCGGACTTGGTGTAGATCATCGCCCGGCCGATCACGCCCTCGCGCTCGATCACGGCGAGGCGTCCGTTCTCGGCCAGCTGATCAATCCAGGCCGGCGCCGGAGCCGATATGGCGCCGTTGACGAAGATCACGTCGAAAGGCCCCTGCCCCGGTACGCCGGCGGCAAGATCGCCTTCGATGACCACCGCATTGTCGGCGCCCACTTTCGACAGGCGTTCGCCGGTCTTGGCGGCCAGCTTGCTCTGGGCGTCCTCAAGTCCGATCACCGTCTCGGCCAGGCGCGACAGCACCGCGCTGGAATAGCCGCGTCCGCACGCGATATCGAGCACCACGTCGGTTTGCTTCACCTTGGCTGCCTGCACCAGCTTGGCGAATTCGCGAGGGCGCAGCATGGCGCGGGTCTCGCTCAGCGCCACTTCTGCGTCGGCATAAGCCTTGGAGAGTTGGGACTTGGGCACGAAGAGCTCACGCGGGATAGACCCCATGGCGTCCTGGATGCGGTGATCGGTGACGTCGGAGGGGCGGATCTGGCTGTTCACCATCGCCAGGCGGGCCTTGGCGTAATCGTACATGGCGCGGACGCTGACCTCTTATCTGTTTGACGCCCGGCTTATATCCCCGACGGTTGCGGCCCGGCAAGGCGTGCGGCGCCGCGCGTGCGTGAAAATTCGGCCCATCTGCTGAGATTCACAGCGCAAAGCCCGTTGCGGCGAGCGATCGCTTTGGGTAAGCATCCAGCTTCGTTCTGAACGGCGCCATGGCGGAGTGGTGACGCAGAGGACTGCAAATCCTTGCACCCCGGTTCGATTCCGGGTGGCGCCTCCAGAGCTCTTTCGCGACCTGATACCGAAAACGCCCGGACCGTTTCGTCCGGGCGTTTCGCGTTCGAGATCCTGAGCGATCAGCCTATTCAGCCGCCCGGGCGTTCGGGTGGCTCAGCACGCCGGCCTTTTCAAGCTCGCCCTTGAGCTGACCGGTGAACGCCAGAAACGTCATCCGGTAATCGCTGATCAGCGACCAGAGCGGGTGCGTGAAGGTGGCCGGCTTGTTCTTTTCCACAAAGGCGTGGCTCACCCAGGCGAAGCCATATCCCGCCAGCGGCCAGAGCAGCATCGCCCACCAGGTCTGGGTGGCGATCGCCACCAGCAGGATCGACGTTCCGATCACGGTGCCGGCGTAATGCAGGTAGCGCGTGACGGGCTCGGCGTGTTCGCGCAGATAAAAAGGCCAGAATTCATCGTAAGATGCGCTGCGTTCAGCCATGAACGTCTCCTCCGCTTTTGTTTTGAAAAGCATAGCATATGCGCGGCGATAGCGCGACGCCTGCGCAGACCGAGGCCCGGCGCGGGGATTCAGGTTTGAAAAACTTTTTCGAAAACCGGCGTTAACGTTAGGCGCTTGTTAACCGCCGACTCAGTATTTGTTTACATGTCTTCCCTCGAAGACACCCCACCATCCACCCAATGCCTTTTCGGGAGCGTTCGCGCTCCCGATTTTTTTTGTCCGCTTCGAAGCCGCGCTGCACTCGGCTGACGACGCGCGCAGCGCGACGCTTGCGCCCGCCAAAAAGCGTTGCTAAAGAACGTGCCTCCATCGTGGATGGGGTGTTCCCCGGTAGCTCAGTTGGTAGAGCAGCGGACTGTTAATCCGCTTGTCGCTGGTTCGAGTCCGGCCCGGGGAGCCATTCACCTTTCCACGACATTCTCCCATCATATCCGGTCATGCGACGCCCTGGGCGTCTCTGGCGCATCCGTACTGGATATGGAAAGCTTTCAGCGCCCGGCGTGTTGATGCAAAGCAGGGACCCGGCCATTTGCTCGCGCTTGGCCAGACCCTGACCGCGCAATCTGCGCCCCGCACTTTTGCGACGAAAGCCCGAGCCGCCATGCGCCTTCCAACGCCGCTCACCCGCGACCTCGTCCTGATTGGCGGCGGCCACGCCCACGCCCTCGTTCTGAAGCGCTGGGGCATGAAGCCGCTCGCCGGCGCGCGCCTGACCCTGATCGATCCATCGCCGGTGACCGCCTATACCGGCATGCTGCCGGGCTATGTGGCGGGCCATTACGCCCGCGAGGCGCTGGAGATTGATCTTGTGCGTCTGGCTCGCCACGCCGGCGCGCGCCTGATTCTGGATCGCGCCTGCGGGATCGATTCGGACGCCGGACAGATTCGCCTGGAGGAGCGCGGGCCGGTCCGGTTCGACGTGGCGAGCCTGGATATTGGCGTGAGGGGCGCCCTGCCGGATGTGGACGGCGCGGCTGAATACGCCACCGCCGCCAAGCCGCTGGATCGATTCGCCGACCGCTGGGACGCCTTCCTCGCCCGGCTCGAGACACGCGACGCCAGGCCCAGGGTCGCCGTCATCGGCGCCGGGGCGGGCGGGACCGAACTGGCGCTGGCCTGCGCCCACCGCCTGTCGCAGTCCAACCCCAACCGCTTTGAGGTGAGCCTGATCGAGGCGCGAGACGACATCCTCGGCGATCTGAACGGATCAGCCCGCCGGGCGGTGAAACACGCGCTACGCGCCGCCGGGGTGCGCGTTCATACAAGCGCGCGGGTACAAAAAATCGACGCGCACGCCGTCACGCTGGCCGACGGGACGGCCATCGAGAGCGAGTTCACCATCGCCGCGGCCGGCGCGGCGCCCTGGGACTGGCCGGGCCGGACCTCGCTGGCGGTGGAGAATGGATATGTGAAGGTGGGCCGCACGCTTCAATCAATCTCCAGCCCTGCGGTCTACGCTGTGGGCGATTGCGCCCATCTCACCCATGCGCCGAGACCGAAAGCCGGGGTCTATGCGGTGCGCGCCGCGCCAGTCCTGTTCAACAATCTGCGCAACGCGCTGCAGGGCGAGGCGCCGTCGAAATCCTTCAACCCGCAGGGCGATTATCTCAAGCTGGTCTCCACCGGTTCGAAAACCGCGGTGGGGACCAAGTGGGGCGTCAGCCTGACCGGCGCCGCAGTGTGGTCGCTAAAGGACCGCATCGACCAGGACTTCATGGCCAAGCTGTCCGACTTCAAACCCATGCAGCCGCCGGCGCTGAAGGGCGAGCGCGCCGCCGGCGTGGACGCGCTTCATGGCGGCCGGCCGCTGTGCGGCGGATGCGGCGCGAAAACAGCGCGCGGCCCGCTTCTGGAAGGCCTCTCCGGACTGCCGGCGCCCCGGCGCGCCGATGTGGTCACGGGGCGCGGCGATGATGCTGCGGTGCTGACATTCGGCGACCGGGTGCAGGTCTTGTCCACCGACCATCTGCGCGCCTTTATCGAGGACCCCTACCTGTTCGCCCGCATCGCCGCGGTCCATGCGCTGGGCGATGTCTGGGCGTGCGGCGCCTCGGCCCAGTCCGGATTGGTCCAGCTCACCCTGCCGCCCATGCGCGAGGCGATGCAGAGCGCCACGCTGAAGGAGGTTCTGGCCGGCGCCCAGTCTGTCTTCGGTCCCGAAAACGCAGATATTATCGGCGGTCACACCGCCACGGGCGCGGAATTCACGCTCGGGTTTTCCGTCACCGGCATCGCTGACAAGGCCCTGCGCCAGGGGCGCGCGCGGGCCGGTGACGTGCTCGTCCTCACCAAGCCGATCGGGACCGGCGTTCTGATGGCGGCGGAAATGGCGCTGCAGGCCGGCGGGCGTGATTCTGCCACCTGCTGGGCGAGCATGGCGCGGCCCCAGGGCGAGGCCGCGCGCCAGCTCGCCGAAGACGCGCGCACCATGACCGACGTCACCGGGTTCGGCCTGGCCGGTCACCTGTTGGGCCTTCTAAGCGAGGGCGCCTGCGCGAGGCTGGATCTGGCCGCCCTGCCCCTGCTCGACGGCGCCGAAGCCATGGCGGCCGCCGGCGTGCGCTCCAGCCTTTTCGACGCGAACCAGCTCACCACCAACGAGCTTAACGCGCCCACCGGCGCTCGCGCCGATCTGTTGCTCGATCCGCAGACCGCGGGTGGCCTGCTTGCTGCTCTGCCGCCGGAGCGCGCGCAGCGGCGCCTGGACCTGATGAAAAAAGCCGGCGAGCCGATCTGGGTGATCGGGGAAGTGGTGACCTGCGGCCAGGGACACGCCCGCATCCGTGCGCGCTAAGTCGGTGCGCTAGCCCAGCGCCGCCTCGATCTCGCCCGCCAGCGCCTCCAGCCCGGTCTGATCGAGGCGCGAGGCTTCAAGGCGCGCCAAAACCGGGCGCTCATGGCGGCTGCGTTCGCGGGCATAGGCCGGATCGTAATGGTGCGCCATCAGCCCGGCGGCGAGACTTTCCATCTCGCCGCCTTCGGCCAGAGCGCGCCACTGCGCGATCCGCGCGCCGCCCTGAAAGGGTTTGAGCGCCTCGATGCGGTCCAGCAGCCGCGCGCGGTCCGCCACGATGTCGCGATAGGCCTCGGCCAGAAACGCGGCGCGCGCCTCCAACGGTGCGCTCACGACCACGCGCGGGGCCGCCTCCATCGCCGCCCAAAGCGCCGGCGGAACCTGCAGCTGGCCGATTTTGGCGCTCTCCGCCTCGATCAGGACCGGGCGTGCCGGGTCCAGATGCTGCATTCCCTGCCAGATCCGGCTTTCAAACAGTTTCTGGCCCGGCTGCCCGCCCGCGCGCCAGCCAAACAGCGAGCCGCGATGGTTGGCGGCCCCTTCCAGATCCAGCGTCTGCACGCCGCGCGACGCGACAAGATCGAGCAGCGCGGTCTTGGCTGTGCCGGTGTCGCCGTCCAGCAGGATCACCGAAGTTTCGACCCGCCCGTCATAGAGATCGGCCACGACCCGGCGGCGATAGCTCTTGTATCCGCCGTCCAGCACCGACACCCGCCAGCCGACGGCTTTCAGGATCGTCGCAAACGAGCCCGAGCGCTGACCTCCGCGCCAGCAATACACAAGCGGTCGCCAGCCGCCCTCCATGTCGACAAGCGCGGTCTCCAGCCAGCGAGCGGTGTTCTTCGCCACGAGCGCCGCGCCGATCTTCCTGGCCTTGAAGGGATCAACCTGCTTGTAGATCGTGCCCACCTGCGCCCTCTCCTCGTCGGAGAGGACGGGCATGTTGATGGCGCCCGGCACATGATCCTCCGCGAACTCGCCGGGCGAGCGCACGTCGATGATCGTGTCGAATCCGGTCTTGTCGGCGAGGAATGCGTCGAAGCTGATCTTCATGGAAAGCGGGTTAGCACGGCGCCGGCTCGATGGCGAAGGGCGGTGCGGAGCATCGCCTCGAGATCAGGCCGTGCCGCCCTCGCTCTACGCAGCTTCACCCTGCTTTTTCCACATGGCGGCGTAGCGGCCGTCGGCGTCCAGAAGCTGTGTATGGGGGCCGGCCTCAGTGAGCTTGCCGTCCTCCATCACGAGTATGATGTCGGCCTTGGCGATGGTGGACAGGCGGTGGGCGACCGCGATCGTAGTGCGCCCGCGCGCGGCTTCGGCGAGCGCATCCTGCACCTCCGCCTCGGTCTGAGAGTCCAGCGCCGAGGTGGCCTCGTCGAGAATCAGGATCGGCGGGTCTTTCAGAATCGCCCGCGCCACGCCCACGCGCTGCTTTTCACCGCCCGACAGCTTCAGTCCGCGCTCGCCGACGCGCGTATCAAGCCCGTCGGGAAGCTGCTCGATGAAGTCTTTCAGGCGCGCCCGCTCCACCGCGTCCCACAGGGCGGTGTCATCGGCTTCGGGCCGTCCGTAGAGGATGTTCTGGCGCAGCGTGGTGTTGAACAGGACGACTTCCTGGGGCACGAGCCCGAGATTGCGGCGCAGGCTCTCCTGTGTGACTTGGGAAATATCCTGACCGTCGATCAGGACCCGGCCCTGATCGGGATCATAAAACCGGAACAGCAGCCGCAGGAGCGTCGATTTGCCAGCCCCCGAGGGGCCGGCGAGGCCGACATAGGCGCCTTGCGGGATATCGAAGCTGACCTGATCGACGCTGCGCGAGCGCCCGTCATGGGCGAAGCTGACGCCTTCAAAGCGCACCGCGCCGCCCTTGACCACGAGCGGCTTGGCGGTGGGCGCGTCCGCGATTTCCGGCTCCAGGCGCAAGGTTTGGAACAGGCGTTCAAGATCGACGCTGGCCTGTTTGATTTCCCGATAGGCCCAGCCAAGAATGTTCAGCGGCTGATAGACCTGCATCAGCATCAGGGTGAGCGCGGCGATGTCGCCCACCTGCATCTCGCCGTTCACAGCCTTCCAGGCGCCCACCAGCGCCACGGCGAGCAGGCCGCCATTCATGATCGCGGCCTGGGCGGCGTTCAGCGCGGCGAGGCTCTGCTGGGATTTCGAAGCGGCGTCGGCGTAGCGCGACTTGGCCTCGTTGTAATTGTCCGCCTCGCGCGCTTCGGCGGCGAAGGCCTTCACTGTTTCGAAATTGGACAGGGCGTCCACCGCGCGCGCATTCACGTCGGTGTCCGCCTCGTTCATGCGTCGGCGCAGCTTTACGCGCCATTCGGTCATCACCCAGGTCATCACCGCATAGCCGAGCACGGCCAGGGTGATGATCACGGCGAACTCCCAGCCATAGAGCACGAACGCCACGCCGGCGGCGAGCAGAAGCTCAACAAGGGCGGGCAGGATGTTGAACACCAGGAAGCGCAGCAGGAAATCGACCGCGTTGGCGCCGCGCTCGATGATCCGGTTGACCGCGCCGGTGCGCTTGGTCTGGTGATAGCCCAGCGACAGCGACTGGACATGGGCGAAGCCCTGCACCGCAGTCAGGCGCTGGGCGTCGTTGGTGACAGGCGCAAAGATCGCGTCGCGCAGCTGTGGGGCGCCGGTGGAGGCGAAGCGTAAAAGCCCGTAGACGAGCAACAGCCCGCTTGCGGCGGCGAACGTGCCGACGGCGACGCCGCCGCCTTCGCCGCTCACGGCGTTGGAGATGACGTTCACACCCTCGCCGAACGCCACCGGTGCGGCCACCGAGAAGCCCTTGGAGATCAGGGTGATGGCGAACGCGATCGCCATGCGCGGGCGCCAGCGCCGCATATCCTGCGATTTCAGGATGTCGAACAACCGCGATACGGCTTCGTCGAGCCGGCCTTCAGGGGCCGGGCCGTCCAGGACGTCTTTGTAGGAAGGTGGGCTCATCACCCCCTACTTAGGCCGAGCTGCGCGTCGGCGCCACCTTCCTGACGCGATCAACCGCCGCCATTCTCTTCAGGAGCCTGGAAGACCTGGCCGGGATAGATCAGGTCGGGATCGCGGATCTGATCGCGATTGGCCTGATAGATCACGGTGTATTGAAAGCCGTCGCCGTAAAGACGCCGCGCGATGCGCCAGAGCGAGTTGCCCGGCTGGACCACCACACGGCCCTGCTGGCGCGCGGTGAGCGCCTGCTCGGCGCTGGCGCGTTCAAACGGCAGGGCGATCACGGCGGTGACCCGGCCCTCCGCGTCCAGCATGTCGATCTGAAGGTCATAGACGCCCGGGGCGAACGAGGCGCCCGCCTCCAGCGACCATCGTCCGTCGGAATCGGCGAGCACCGTGCCGATCTGTTCGCCGTTGGCCAGGACGCGCACGCGCATCTCCGGTGTGGCGCGGCCGGAGAAGATCACGGTGCCGCTTTCGTCATAGTCCACGGTCTCAAGCGCCAGCGGACCGGTAGAGACGCCGTCGAACGGGCTTTGCAAGACGCGGCTGGCCTCGCCCGGACGGCCCAGGACAACCAGGGGCGTCTGATCGCGGCTTTCGGGCACCGCCACCACCACGACCTGTTCGGAGCGGATTTCCTGACCCTCGGCGGTGGTCATCAGAAGAGACAGCTCGGCGGATCCGGTCGGCAAGGGATCGTTGATGATCATCACCCACTCGCCGGACCCGTCCACCTCAACCGAGGAAAGTTCCCGCTCGCCGGCCATCAGCGCCACGCGCGAGCCCGGCGCGCCGCGGCCGGCCACGACGGCGGTGCCGCGCGGATCGACGCGGACAATGTCGAACGTGGGCGGGGCGAGCGCGCTGCGCTCTCCGGCTTCGCGCTCCACAACCGACTGACCGGCCTCGGAGCGAGCTGCTGGAACAGGTTCCGCATCGTCCGCGCCCTGGCGGGTCACGATGAATGCGGCGGCGGCTGCGACGGCCGCGATAAGCAGAACCGTCGCAATGAGAAAGGACCGCGTGGCGGCCATGGGCGTCTCCTGGCTGCGTTTCGTCACCGCGCGACGCCTTGCAAGGCTCGCGCCATAAAGCGGGACTGGCCTAGAGTGGCGTGAAGGCGGGCGCGGTTCAACGTGTCTGTGCGGGCAATCTCACCTGACCATGAGGCGAAAATGCGGAGTATCTGCGTCTTCTGCGGTACAAAGACAGGCGGCGAACCGCGCTATGAGGCCCTTGCGCAGGCGGCCGGGGGCGCGATCGCCCGCGCCGGGATGCGGCTGGTCTATGGCGGCGCCACGGCCGGGCTGATGGGGGTCACCGCCCGCGCCGCGCTTGCCGAAGGCGGCGAGGTGTTCGGCGTGATTCCCGAATTCCTCATTCCCGTGGAGGGCCGCCAGGACGGCGTGGAGATCCGCGTCACCGCAACCATGGCCGCGCGCAAGGCGATGATGGTGGAGGAGGCCGACGCCTTCCTCATCCTGCCCGGCGGAGCCGGCACGCTGGAGGAGGTGTTCGACATGGTCATGCTCGCCCAGCTCGGCCGGCACGCCAAGCCGGCGGCCTTTCTCGACAGCGCCTTCTGGGGGCCGCTGGAGACCTTGATGCGCCATGTGGTCGAGACCGGCTTCGCGGACCCGAGAATCCTGGACACGATGAGCTTTCACGGCGGCGTCGAGGACGCATTAAGCACCCTCGACGCGGCTATGACCCGCACTGCAAGCGCCTAGAACGGGCGGCGGGGGAAGATCGGCCCGCGTTCCGGTGCGAGGTGCAGGCTGTCGGTGCAGACGGTCCGTCCGTCATGGCCGGTCACCGTCAACTCGGCGCGAAGCGGGCGCTTGAGCACGTCGTTGGAATCGATCCGTGCATGTTGCCGGCCCCGCGTCGGTACGGTTTCGATCAGATAGACCTGGCTGAGACGCTCCATTCGACGCGCATCGCCGTAAAGATCGCCGCCCTGGTCGGCGGCGAGGCCGGGCGCGCGCACCGTCAGGCTCCAGTCGCGTGCGTTCCAGGGCGCGGCGAGCGCCACAAGCGCGCCGCCTTCGATGCGCAAGGCGCAATGGCCGCTCAGGGCCGGCGAAACCAGCGTCGGCGGGGCGATGCGCCCCGGCGGGTCGGCGAACGCCGCAGCGCCCACGGCGCCAAGGCCGGTGATGGCGAGAGCGGCGGTGATGAACAGGGTTTTCATGACAGTCTCCTTTCTCGGGAGGACGGATGAAAGAGCGGACGGGCGGGAGCCCGCCCCTTCCGCCGGGCCTGAGCCCGGCGGAAGGGTCGCGGCAGGGCCTAGTGATTGCCCTGAATCACCAGGGTCACGTTGCCCGACCCGGTCTGGCGCACATTGGCGCGCTGGCCCGAACCGGCCTGGATCACGCCGACGGCGTTATTGGAACCGGCCTGGTCGGTGACGGCGCTGTGGCCGCTGCCGAACTGGGCGATCCCCGCCTCGTTGCGATAGCCCTGCTGGTAGGCGTAGGCGTTGTTGTACCGCCCGTCCTGGCCGATCACGGTGGAGTTGCGCTGACCGTACTGGTCCAGCGCGGCGCTGTTGCCGGCGCCGTACTGGGCCACGGTGGCGCCGTTGCGCAGCCCGTCCTGATAGGTGGAGATGTACTGACGCGAGCCGCGCTGCTCCAGCGAAAGCCGGTTGCGGTGACCAACCTGACGGCCGCCGATCTCGTTGGAATAGCCCGACTGGTTGATGTCGACGCGGTTGCGCTGCTGCGCCTCCGCGGCCGAGGCGGTTCCGGCGATGGCGGCGAGGCTGAGGCCGGCGGCCAGAAGCATTTTGAGTTTCATGGTGAAGTCTCCTCTTGCTGTTGCAGGCGGTCCGCGCCTGTCGAGAGAGAGACTTGCAGGGCGCGCGTGAACGCAAGCGGAGCAAAGCGTTCACCCGGCGTTGGGTTAGATGAGCGCGGCGTTCATCCGGCGCAGGGCGGACTCATCCCCTCGGATCGAACACGTCCTCGATGGTCATCTCGAACGCCTCGGCGATCTTGAACGCCAGCGACAGCGAGGGATCGTGCTTGCCGGTCTCCACCGCGTTGATGGCCTGGCGCGACACGCCCACCCGCTCGCCCAGCGCCGCCTGGCTCCAGCGGCGCTCGGCGCGCAGGACATGGATGCGGTTCTTCACTGGTAGCGCCTCGAAACAATGAACAGGGCGCCCCCCCAGGTCCACACCAGGGCGGGAAGCACCCAGATCAGGGATATTTCAGGCAGGTCCACGCCCCGCTCGGCGAAACCCCAGGTGAAGCTGGCGAAGCCGACCAACCCGGCGGCGATGAGAATCGCTTCGCTCTGGATGCGCGCCTGCACCTCGTCCATGGACCGCAGGAAGACGACGAACTCGCGCAACGCCATGAGCGCGGGCAGGACCGGCGCCACCGACGCCGCAACAGCCGGCGGCCCGGACAGTCCCATGCGATCAAGGGCGACGCTGCTGGCGATCACCAGAACCGAGTAGACCGCCATCCACAGCAGGAAGAAGCGCGTATAGCGCCTGGCCGCCGGGCTCACTGGTCCTCTCCTGCGAGCGTTGCCGGATGGGCCGGCGCCGCGGCGGGGAGGCCTGACTGGGCGGCGACAATGATCGCGGTGATCACGCCAACACTGACCCCCACCCATACGCCCCAGGTTTTCGAACGCGCCATGATCTGTCCTTTCAGGTTCGCTTGACTGTTTGTCAGGCTTACCTGACTATCGGCGACCTGTAAAGAAGCCCTGACTTTTCGCCAGGCTAGCCTGTCAGTTCATGGATGAAAGCCTAGCCGCGGCCGCGATAGGGGGCGACGCCCTGGTCAGGGATCCACAGACCCTTGGGCGCCTCGCCCCACTGGCCGAACACGTCGATGGGAATGCCGCCGCGCGGATACCAGTAGCCGCCGATACGCAGCCATTTGGGCTGCATCTCGTCCACCAGGCGCTTGCCGATCATCATCGTGCACGCCTCGTGGAAGGCCCCGTGATTTCTGAAGCTCTGCAGGAACAGCTTCAGCGACTTGCTCTCCACGATCCAGCTCGCCGGCGCGTAGTCGATCACGATATGCGCGAAATCGGGCTGGCCGGTGACCGGGCAGATCGAGGTGAATTCAGGACAGGCGAAGCGGATCATGTAGTCGGCGTCCGGGGACGGATTCTCCACTCGCTCCAGGCGCGCGTCTTCAGGGCGCTCAGCCGCTCTCGCGTCCGAGCCCAGCATGTCCAGTTTGGAATAGCGCTCTTCGGTCATGAGCGCGCATTTAGCGCTAGAGCGAGCAGGCGGCAATGGCGCACCTGCGCCAATGCCGCCGCGAAACGCCAAGGCTCAGCGCACTCGATCAAACACCACGTCGACCATCAGCGCTCCGGACAGGTGGAATCCCGTCACCCGCCCAAGCCCGTCGCGAACGAAGGCGACGTTCTGGAAATAGTTGTTTGAGCTATTGAACACGTCGCTCTGATAAGGCGACAGTGCGATGGCGCCGGCTGCAGGGTGGCGCGCAAACAACCGCCCGTCCTCGACGACGAAGTCATACACAGCGTTCAGCTCGGCGCTGTAAAAAGTTCCCTCGAAGTCCTCCATTTCGACCGATGCAGGATCAAACGGCTCCAGCTCGATCCGCGACGCCGGCAGCACGCCCAGCAGGCCGATCCGATATCCAAATCCCTCGGCCGACCCGTTCCCTTCGGGATCGAACACAATCGTCAGGTCGGTCACAGGGTTGAGTTCAAACTCATGGTCGGACAAGGCTGGCAGGGTCGTGACACCCTCCTGACCCAGCACGGCGAAACCCAGCGTTCCCTCCTGAGCCCGCAAAGAAAAGATCAGGCCCGGAAACAACGCATAATCGCCCTCGTATGCGGCAAGCTGTTGCGGCGACGGCGTGGTGATGACGACGCTGTCAGCCGCCAGGCGTGAGTCCAGCAAGGCGTCGAGGACGGCGTAGGTGGTCTGGGCGATATCAAAATCAGCCGCATTGCTGAGCACCGAGACGCTCAGATGCTCGCTGGGAACACGCAGCAGGAACGCCCGATAGCCCGCATCCCTGCCTCCATGGCTCCAAGTCTCAAGGCCGCGGTAGACCCGCCGTTCCTGACCATAGGCATAAGTCGTGCGAGCGCCGTCATTGAGAACGCCCAGAGTGTGGAAAGCGCTGTGGAAGGCCGGCTCAGCCTCAGCAAGGCGGTCAAGATGGGCCGCCCAAAGCGCCAGGTCGCGCCCCGTCGTGGTCAGGCCGGTCGATCCCGTCAGCGCGTAATTGAACGGTGCGCGCCCATACCCCTCACCGGTCCAGGCATAGGACTGAGCCCTGTTGGGAATGACCGTCGCCAGGCTGTCGACATAAACCGTGTCGTCCATGCCCAGCGGTTGGAAAATCAACCCCCGGCAATAGTCGGACAGGCTTAGGCCAGAGACGCGTTCGACGACTTCAGCCAGCAGGATGAAGCCCGAATTATTGTAGGCGAAGGCTTCGCCGGGCGGCGCGTTCATGGCCCGCTGACGCAGGATCAGGCCGAGCGCATGGGCGTTTGTCACGACATCCTCAGACCGCACACCGCTGGCGCCGACCAGACTCATGGCGTCTCTGATCCCGTGGGTGTGCGCCAGCAGATCCCGCACGGTCACGTCGCGATACACGCCGGCCTCCGGAATGTAGGCGGCCAGCGACGCATCGAGATCGATGAGGCCCTCGCTCGCCAGGCGGACAATGGCGTAGGCGGTGAATTGCTTGGATACCGAGGCGACGTGAAAGCGGGTTTCCTCGGTGATCGGCGCGGCGTGCTCCAGATCAGCGTATCCGGTCATCTCAACGATGATCGGCTCACCCTCGTGAGCGACCTGAATGATCGCGCCGGGGCCCGCCGCCTCACCCGCCCAGGGCGCCAAGGCCCGCCTCATGGCTTCGCGCGCCGCCCCTTCATCGAGGGCGGGCATGGCGATCGCCGGTGCAGCACCGAGCATGCCAACCACAACAGATACCACTACGGATTTCAGGTTCATGGGGTCCTCCAGACTTCAGTCGATGGAGGGGTTACCGGCGTGTCCGGGCGAGCGTCGTCCGACTTCGCGAAGTCGGACACGAATTCCTCACCCTGGATCCTGTGACGCCCTGAAGGCGCTTGGCGTCAGCCCCGCATGCTTCTTGAAGGCGGTGTTGAACGAGGACTTGCTGTTGAAACCCGACGCGTAAGCGATATCGAGCAAGGTCCGGGTGCGCTCGCGGTCTTGCACGATCAGGGTCTGGGCGTGGCGGATCCGCCATCGATTGACGAAGTCGAAGAAGTGCAGACCCACATGATGGTTCAGGACGCCGGAGAGGTCCCGCTCCCCCACGCTCAATCGGCGCGCCATCGCTTTCAGAGTCAGGGCCGGTTCAAGATAGGGGCGGCCCTCCGCCATGAACGACTCCAGCCTCAGCGCCAGCGCCGCCGTGTCAGCTTCGGAAAGAGACGGCTCGGACCGGAGGGTCTCTTCACGCGCCAGCGGCTTGAAGAGTGCGGGCCGCAAGAGCGCTGTCAGGGTCATCGCGCAAAGGATAGCGAGCGCGATGAAGGCGGTGATCAGCTGTAATCCGCCAAATGACAGGGGCCAGCCGCCGAATACGGAGAGCGTGCGCAAGACCACCAGGCTATGGGCGAAGAAGGATGTCCCTATGACAGCCCACATCCACCGCAATTGAGCGGTCTGCGGCTCTGACCGGCGTGTCTTGAGCTGTTCGCCAAAACGAAAGGCGGTCCAGGCGGACAGCCCCAGATAGACATAGAATTGGACATGCAGGACCAGCATCGCCCAGGCCGGAAGCTGACCTGTCCGAAACACCATATCGACGAGCGTCAGGGCGACCAGAACGCCCGCCCCGGCTGCGTGCCAGCTTATTCTGCCTGCAGGCCGACAGAGCATGACGATATAGCCGTAGAACAGCGGCATCTGCAGGAAGCTGAGCGGCGCGCGGTACGCGATCCAGACCTGCATATCGCCCGGCAGGAGCAGGCCGACGAGCCCAACCAGATCAACAGCGGTCAGCGCCAGAAATCCGGCCAGATAGCGATTCGCGTGCGCCAGGCGCCCTTTTGACGCCAGCAGAAACGCCGCCAGAAGCAGGCACAGCAGTGCGCACATGGCGCCCAGGCCGGCGAGAAGCCCGATCATGCGCCCCTCACGCTCAGGGCGCGGCGGGAAAACACCGTGCGCATGGCGATGTTGGAGACCAGCCGGGCGACGCCGGGAAGGCCGGAGAGTCGCTCGCGGTGGACCCGCTCATAATCGCGGGCGTCGCGCACCTGAAGGCGCAGCAAGTAATCCTCCGCGCCCGTCGTCAGAAAGCAATCCGTGACGTGCTCGATTTCGGTGACGGCCTTTTCAAACGCTTCCATCGTTTCGCGTTTCTGGTTTTCGAGCGTCACCAGGACGATCACCGTCAAGCCGCGCCCGACATGCTCGGCCTGCAACAGGGCCGTATAGCCGCAGATCGTCCCGTCCGCCTCGAGCGCCTTCACACGGCGATGGCAGGCCGAAGCCGACAGCCCGACCCGTTCGGAGAGATCGGAATTGGACAGTCGACCCTCCTGCTGGAGCACAGCGAGGATGGCGGCGTCGACCGGGTCAAGGCGGCTCATGGCGAAACTCGTGCGTGCAGGTGATGATTTTCAAATCGACTTGAGCATTCTTTGCGCAAATATGACGTAAATCGCAAGAATATTCGATCATTCAAAACTCACTTGCTCCAGACGGGCCGCGTCAGTTAATTTCCGCGCAAATTCGCACCAGATCGCGGCCCAGTCGCCGCCCCGGGAGATCCTTCATGCGCATCGGCGTTCCCACAGAGATCAAGAACCACGAATACCGCGTCGGCCTCACCCCGAACGGCGCGCGCGAGCTGATCGCCCATGGCCACCAGGTGGTGGTGCAGAAAGACGCCGGGCTCGGCGCCGGGTTCACCAATGAGGAATACACCGACGCCGGCGCGTCGCTTCTGGACGGCGCCGAGGCGGTGTTCGGCGACGCCGAGCTGATCGTGAAGGTGAAAGAGCCCCAGCCGTCTGAAACCGCCATGCTGCGCGAGGACCAGACGCTGTTCACCTTCCTGCACCTGGCGCCCGATCCCGTGCAGGCCGAGGGCCTGCGCAAATCAGGCTGCACGGCGATCGCCTATGAGACTGTCACCGACGCCTCAGGCCGGCTGCCGCTCCTGCGCCCCATGTCGGAAGTCGCCGGTCGCCTCAGCGTCCATGTGGGCGCCAACGCCCTGCACAAGGCGGCCGGCGGCCGCGGCGTGCTCATGGGCGGCGTCCCGGGCGTGCGTCCGGCCAAGGTCGTGATCCTGGGCGCCGGGGTGTCCGGCAGCCACGCCGCCGAAATGGCGGTGGGCCTTCGCGCCAACGTCACCGTCATGGACCGCTCGCTGCCCAAGCTGGCCGAGATTGACCAGCTGTTCCGCGGTCAGGTGACGACGCGCTATTCCACCACCGGCGCCATCGCGGACGAGCTTGCCGACGCCGATCTCGTCATCGGCGCGGTGCTGATCCCCGGCGCCGCGGCGCCCAAGCTGGTCACCCGCGAGATGCTCTCCATCCTGAACGAAGGCGCGGTTCTGGTGGACATCGCCATCGACCAGGGCGGCTGCTTTGAGACCTCAAAGGCCACCACTCACCAGGATCCCACCTATATCGTAGACGGCATCGTGCATTATTGCGTGGCGAACATGCCCGGCGCAGTGGCGCGCACCTCCACCCAGGCGCTCACCAACGCCACCCTGCCCTTCACCCTGGCCCTGGCCGACAAGGGCGTGCGCAAGGCCCTCAATGACGACATCCACCTGGCCCACGGCCTGAACGTCGCCGAGGGCGAGATCACCTACAAGGAAGTCGCCGACGATCTGGGCGTCCCGTTCAAGACGCCGGACTGGCTGACGGTTCTGTAGCGCTTCTTCAGCGCGAACGTAAAACCCCGGCTCAATGAGCCGGGGTTTTTCTTTGCGGCCGGATCGTCGGCGGCTCTATTGCGCTGCGGCCTCGGTCCATGCCGGGTCGAGCGGCGTATGGCGCGCGCTGTCATTGGCCGCCTCCACTGCGTCCAGCATGGCGTCCAGCGTTTCGCGTGACAGAAGCTCTCCATGGATCATCACCGCGTCGATGCTGCGGGTGTTGCGAATGTCCTCCAGCGGGTTGTCACGCAACAGGACGAGATTGGCGCGAAAGCCCGGCAGGACACGGCCGGTATTCCAGTCCATCCAGTCAGAGGGCGTTCCCGTCGCGGATTCCAGCGCCTCGGCCGGCGTCATCCCGGCCCGGGTCAGCGCTTCAAGCTCTTGGTGCAGGGAGAAGCCCGGCGCCATCACGGGCACATTGGCGTCCGTTCCCGCCACCATGGGCACGCCCGCCGCCAGCGCCGTCTCGAAGATCAGCTGCTGCGCCTCGGCATAGGTGTTCCAGTAGGTCAGGTAGCGATCCCGCCATCCGTCCGTGCGATAGGCCTGCGGCAAGCTGTAGATGTTCACATCGGGCAGCCAGCCCATGGCGCGCCCTTCGGCGACGCCCGGATTGACGTAGTCCACCGGCGCCGTCTCCAGCGCGGCCTCGGTGTCTGTTATCTGCTGGGCGAAGCCGGAGACCAGGGCCAGGGTCGAAGCTAGGACAATCTCATTGTCGATCATGTGCTGGGCGACCTCATCGCGGCGCCCGCGTACATACTCCAGATACTCCTGCGCATTGCTGACGCCATAGCCGCCGAAATCCCGATCGAGCCCTTTGACGAGCTCCTCCACATGGGCGACCTCGCTCTGGTTCGACGCCCACAGATCATCAAGCCGCGCCGCCATCGGGATATGGCCGACCAGCGGGATTCCCACCGCTTCACTGGCGACGCTGACCGCCTGATAGCCGCTCAGGCTGAGATAGCTGCTGGCCTTCACCGCGTCATAGCCGTCCGCTGCGAGATCACGGACCATCTGATCCGCCGCCTCAGGCGTGCGGGCGACATTGCGCTTGGAGGTCCAGGACTGCCACAGGCCTTTAGCGAAGTCGTAGGTCGCGATCTGGGCCGCCACCACGAAAATGTCCGGGCCCAGCAGATCACCGTCGGTGATCTGGTCGCGCCACTCCAGATGATGGGGCTGGCCGTGCATTTCCCGGATTTGGGTCACGCCATGGGCGAGATAGAGCGCGAGATCATTCTGGCTGTTCCACAGATGCACATGGGAATCGGTCAGCCCCGGGATCAGATAACGCCCTTCGTCGTCCATGACCGGCGCGCCGCCAGAACCGGCGATATCCGGTCCGATGCGGGCGATCAGGCCGTCCTCGATCAGCACGTCCACGGATTCGGAGAAGCGCTCCGAGCCCGGCTCCAGCACGCGGACATCGGCCAGCACGTACCGCTCGGGCGTATCGTCAGACGGCGCCAGCGAGATGACAGGAGTGCGCCCGCCAAACATTTCCACGACCGAGCGGTCGATGACGATGTACGTCCCGATCGCTCCCAGAACGTTCAGGACCAAAAACACGCCCAGAATCCGAAGGCCCCATTTCAACATGTCATTCTCCTTGAGGCGCCCGACCGCGCCCTATATCTTTACATTGTCAAGATAAGGTAGATGACGTATCTTGTCAGTGTCAAGTTTGAAATCGCGAGCAATCTCGGAAAGCCGGCCATGACCGTTAAACAGCCCTACCACAAAGGGGATTTGCCCGCCCTGTTGCTTCAGGCGGCCGAGGAGGAGCTTTCGGAGACGGGGCTTGAGCGCTTTTCGCTGCGCGCCACCGCAAAGCGCGCCAATGTCAGCCACGCCGCCCCCGCCCACCACTTCAAGGACATGACGGGACTGTTGAGCGCCCTCGCCGCCGATGGCTACCGCCGGCTGGTGGAGGCCCAGAACCGGCGCCAGGCGGAGGCGGGATCCAGCGCTGTAGACCAGTTTATGGCGTCAGGGCTTGGCTATATCGACTTCGCCGAAGCGCACCCCGCCCTCTTCCAGCTGATGTTTGCATCTGAAAAGCCGGACCGGAGCCATCCGCTGTTCGCCGAAGCCTCCATGGCCGCCTTCGGAAAGCTGGAGCGCGAAGTCGCCGCGCTCTATTCCGGCGATGTGGCTCCGGCGACTCGCACCACCCTGCTGATGACGTCCTGGTCGGTGGTGCACGGCCTCGCCGAACTAATCATCTCGGGCCGTGCTGAAGGCCCGCTCCAGCTCAGTGCGCGCTTGCCCGAACAGCGCGACGCCGCAATCCGCGCGATCTTGATGCGCGTGCATGAGGTGGAGGGATGAGCGGTCAATCGCTCGCATAAAAGAAAGGCCCATCGCGTCAGCGACGGGCCTTCCTAAAGCGAATGTTCTAGAGACCTAGCCCATAACCCGCTGCTTGGCGGCCTCATACTGGGCCTGCAGCTCGCTCACATAGGCGCCCGCGCCCTGGATCTTCTTGATCGAGCCGATGCCCTGTCCCGAGCCCCAGATGTCTTTCCAGGCCTTGGCGGCGCCGCCGGAGCCGAAATTCATCGCGCTGGGATCGCTTTCGGGCAGATTGTCTGGATCAAGCCCGGCGTTCTGGATGGAGCGTTTGAGATAATTGCCGGACACGCCGGTGAACAGGCTGGAATAGACGATGTCGTCCGCCCGGCCGTCGACGATGCCCTGCTTGTAATCCTCGCTGGCGCGCGCCTCGTCGGTGGCGATGAAGGCCGAGCCGATATAGGCGTAGTCCGCGCCCATGGCCTGGGCCGCCAGCACGCCGCCGCCAGTAGAGATGGAGCCTGAAAGCGCCACCGGCCCGTCGAAGAATTCGCGAATCTCGGCCATCAGCGCAAACGGCGACAGCTCGCCGGCATGGCCGCCCGCCCCTGCGCACACCGGGATCAGGCCGTCGGCGCCTTTTTCCAGCGCCTTGTGGGCGAACTTGATGTTGATGATGTCGTGCAGCGTCTTGCCGCCCCAGCTGTGGACGGCTTGATTGAGCTCCTCGCGCGCGCCCAGCGAGGTGATCACCAGCGGGACCTTGTACTTCTCGCAGGAAGCCAGATCATCTTCGAGCCGGTCATTGGACCGGTGCACGATCTGGTTCACCGCAAACGGCGCGGCGGGCTTGTCCGGGTTGGCGGCGTTATAGCTGTCGAGTTCAGACGTGATCTCATCGAGCCATTCGTCCAGCTGGCTTTGGGGACGCGCGTTCAACGCGGGGAAGCTGCCCACCACCCCGGCCTTGCACTGGGCGATGACCAGCTTGGGATTGGAGATGATGAAGAGCGGCGCCGCGATCACCGGCACGCTCAGGCGCCCTTTGAGAATTTCCAGTCCAGCCATGTCGCTCCCCGCGTGGTGTTTTTAAGTAAACGGTGTTCGCCGCAAAGCTAGCGCGGTTTGAGCGCCATGGAAGCCCCGTTCGCTGCGCTCTGGGCGCTCACCGCTCCACCGGCAGATCGTCGCGCGCGCCCCATTCGATCCAGCTGCCGTCATAGAGCCGCACATCGCGAAATCCGCCGCAGATGAAGGCGGCGTGGAGGATGGCGGCGGTGACGCCGGAGCCGCAAGTGCAGATTACCCGCCGGTCTTTCGGCGCATCGGGCAGCACCGCGGCGAGCTTGTCCTCCTTGAGAAGCTTGCCGTCGGCGTCGAGCACGCTCTGAAACGGCAGGGAGATCGAGTTCGGGATATGCCCCGAGGCGAGGCCTTCGCGCGGTTCGGGCTCGGTTCCGTCAAAGCGTCCCTTCGAGCGCGCATCCACGATCAGGGCGTCGCGCGCGTTCACATGGTGCAGCACGTCGGCCCAGGTCACGGCGTCGTCGCGGATCAGGCGGATGCCGCGCTCGAACGCCCGGGCCCGTGGGTGAATGAACCCGCTCTCGATCTCGCCGCCCGCCTTGCGCCAGGCCACCAGACCGCCGTCGAGCACCCGCGCGTCGCAGCCGAACCGGCGCAGCGTCCACCAGGCCCGGAAAGCGGCCATGCCGCCATTCTGGTCATAGACGACGAAGCGCTCCTCGCCCTTGAGCCCCGCCTCGCACAGCCAGCGCGCAAACCGCGCCGCGCCCGGCGCCATGTGCGGCAGGCCCGAGGTCGGATCGCAGATCGCGTCGATGTCGAAATGAAGCGCGTAGGCGATGCGATTGGCCTTGAACGCCTCGGCGCCGGTCTTGCCGCTGGCGGGCATGAACCAGGTCGCGTCAATGAAGGCGGGATCGGCCTCGGCGAGCGCCTGGAGGGCGGTGATGGTGACCGGTTCGCGCATAAGAAGCCCTCCCGCACGGCGTATGCCCGGGCAAACTAGCAGGCCTTCTTGCCCGCGCCAGCCGCCTGCGCCAAGCTCTTGAAAGAATGAGCGCGAAACGCGCCGCTTCCGGGAGGAGACCACGAATGACCACAGCCAGACCGCTCGACGGGCTGACGATTCTCGATCTGACGACCGTTGTCGCCGGCCCGATCGCCAGCCTCATCCTCGCCCAGCAGGGCGCGCGCGTGATCAAGGTGGAGCCGCCCGGCGGCGACCTGGTGCGGCGCCTGGGCTTCATCGCAAAGGACGGATCAAGCTCCACCTTCCATGTGCTCAATCGCGGCAAGGAGCTTGTGGAACTGGACCTGACGACGGACGCCGGCCGCACCGCGCTGGAAGCGCTCATCGGCGACGCGGACGTCCTCCTGCATAATTACCGGCCCGGCGCCGTGGAAAAGCTGGGCCTGGACGCGGGTCGGCTGCGGAAGGTCTATCCGCGGCTGATTCTGGGCGAAGTCACCGGCTTCGGACCGTGGGATCCGCTGAAGAACGTGCGCGCCTATGATCCGGTGATCCAGGCGGAAAGCGGGCTCGCCGCGCGGCCCGACAGGCCCGAGCCGGAGCTTTACCCACAATATATCTGCGACAAGGTCTCCGGGATGTATCTGTGCCAGGCGGTGACCGCCGCGATCGCGGCGCGCGAACGCGACGGGCTCGGACGCCGGGTCGAAGTCTCCATGCTGGAGGCCGCCACCGCGTTTTCCTGGATGGACGTGCATATGCCGCTCACCATCAAGGACCCGCTCCAGGCCGGCCCGAACATCGCCAAAGTCTATCGCCCCTGGAAAGCAAAAGGCGGCTGGTTCGTGGTGGTGATGCTGTCGGAGAAGGAGTTCAAGGCCTGGTGCGACGCGGTGGGCGCCAGCGACCTGCTGGGCGATTCGCGTTGCGCCGACATGGCCAGCCGGTTCGCCAACTGGGATGTGATCCGCCAGGTGTGCGAGCCCAGGGTCGCCGAGCAGGATCTTGAAACCATTCTGGGACGGCTGCGCGAGATGGGCGTGCCCGCCGGCAAGGTGAACACCTCCGAGGACATCGCCGGCCACGAGCAGCTTCACGCCGGCGGCTTCCTCTATGAGGCGGACGCGCCCGGCGCCGGCCGCGTGCGCCTGCCCGGCGCGCCGGCCCGTTTCGACGGTGAACGCCCGGGCCTTGGCGAAACCGTGGACGCGAGGCCGGGCCATGACACGCGCGCCGTGCTGGAGGCGGCGGGCGTACCGGCCGCAATCATCGAAGCCGTGACAGGAAAGGCTCCGGCATGAGCGATTTCACCACCCTCCTCTATGAAATCGAAGGCCGCGTCGCCACGATCACGCTGAACCGGCCGAATCGTCTGAACGCCATCAATGATGTGATGCCCGGCGAGATCGCCGCCGCGGTGAAACGCGCCGAGGCGGACCGTACGGTCCATGTCATCGTGGTGAAGGGCGCCGGAAAAGGCTTTTGCGGCGGCTATGATCTGGTCGACTACGCCGAAGCCGAAGGCGATGTGCCGGGCAGCCAGGACATGCCCTGGGACCCGGCGATCGACTACGCCTTCATGCACCAGAACACGCTGGATTTCATGAGCCTGTGGCGGTGCCGCAAGCCGACGATAGCGCGCGTCCACGGCGCCGCGGCGGCGGGGGGATCGGACATCGCCCTGTGCTGTGATTTCGTGATCATGGCGGAGGATGCGCGCATCGGATATCCGCCGGCGCGGGTCTGGGGCGTGCCGACCCCGGCCATGTGGGTCTATCGGCTGGGACCCCAGCAGGCCAAGCGCATGATGATGACCGGCGAACTGATCGACGGACGCGAAGCCGAGCGCATCGGCCTGGCGCTGGAAGCCGTCCCTGAAGCCGAGCTGGACGCAGCCGTGGACCGGCTCGCCGGGCGCCTGCAGGGCGTGCCCAAGAACCAGCTGATGATGACCAAGCTGGTCGTCAATCAGGCCTATGAAGCCATGGGCCTGTCCAACACCCAGATGCTGGCCACATTCTTTGACGGCGTCGCGCGCCATTCACCCGAAGGCGTCTGGTTCAAGGAGCGCGCCGAAGAAGTGGGGTTCAAGCAGGCTGTCGCCGAACGCGACTCCGGTGATCCCATTGCGGCGGCGGCGGAGAAACCACCCTATAAGACCGGCGCCTGAAGCGAGCCTTCGCTCCGGCTTCGAGTTGGGCCATGATGGCCGGAGCACGCTGAACGACGGATTCGACAATGCAGCAGGACGCCCAGCCCAACGACCCGGCGGTGAGCGACGAGGAGATCACCGACACCGTGAGCCGCGGCTTTGAGCGGCTCGGCGAAGGGTTCTCCGAGCTTGCCGCCTGGGCGCGCACCAATGAGGCCGAAGCCCTGAGCGCGCTCGCTGTGGCGGCGGGCCTCTATGTGGCGATGCTGATCCTGCGCATGCTGGCGCACGCTGCGCTCAAGCGCATCGGGCGCCGGGACGAAACTGCGTTCCCGGCGATCGTCGGGCGCGCGGTGGGCAAGATCAATTCGATCTTCCTTCTGCTGGTGGCACTGGCCGTCACGGCGCGGCTCTATCCGATACCGGGCGTGTTCGACGATATCCTGTCCTGGCTGGTTCTGGTCGCGGCGGTCCTGCAGGTCTCCTCGCTGGCCCAGGAGATCGCGGTCTCGCTGCTTCAGCGCAAGGCGTCGCGAGCCGGAGACGGCGGATCAGACATCTCAAGCGCGGTCAGCGTTCTGAAATGGCTGATCATCGGCGCGATCTGGATCCTGACGATCATCGTCCTGCTCGACACCGCAGGTGTGCAGGTGACCGCCCTGATCGCCGGACTCGGCGTCGGCGGCATCGCGATCGGTCTGGCCGCCCAGGGCATCTTCTCCGACCTCTTCGCCTCGCTCTCCATCCTGTTCGACAAACCGTTCAAGAAGGGCGATTTCATCACCTTCGGCACGATCTCCGGCACGGTGGAGGAGATCGGCCTTCGCACCACGCGCATACGCTCGCTATCAGGCGAGCAGATCAGCGTCTCCAACACCGATCTGATCTCCGAGCGCGTGCATAACTTCCAGCGCCTCATGCGCCGCCGGCAGCTGATGCGGATCGGCGTGCTGTACCAGACGCCGGCGGATGTGATCGAGGCGATCCCCGGCTGGATCCGCGACGATCTGGAACCCATCGAAAACGTCACGGTGGACCGGGTGCACTTCACCGGCTTTGGCGACAGCTCGCTTAATTTCGAGATCGTGTTCTGGGTGGAGGCGGCCGAATACGTCATCCTGATGGACAAGACCCAGGCGGCGAGCCTGGCGATCATGCGGCGCTTTGAGCAGGAAGGCGTGGACTTCGCCTATCCGACCCGAACCTTGTTCATCGCGGGTCCGTCGGGCGACGCCATCGATCCGCGCGAGCCCGGCGTTCGCGATCAGCCGCCCTGACGGCGGTCGGCCAGCGCCTTGTAGTCTTCGGCGCGATAACGATTGACATCCTCAAAGCCCCAAGAAGTGTCAGCCGCGTCATCAAGGGTCAGAACGATCACCAGATAAACCTCGCCGGCAGCGCTTGCGAGCGACGCGGTCCCGGTGGGTGTTTCAACGGCGAACGGGATAATCGCTTCGCGCTCCCCGTCATATCCGATCGCGAACCTCGCTGGCAGCATCTCGCCGTCCCACGTGGTGGCGGCCATCCCGCGCCACCCGCCGAACAAATCCTCTCGATCCTCAGAGCCGGCTATCAGACCGGCAAAGAGTTCCCGGTTGGTCTGGTTGGTATGCACGGCGATCGCCGCAATATCCTGCCTGCGGTATCCTTCCAGAACGGCGGCAGCCACTGCGTCGGCATTCGTGGGATCAACGGGTCCGGAGCCTGGTGACCGAGGCGCGGCGGCGCAGGCGGAGATGAAAACCGCCACGCCCGCGATCACAACAGCGCGCAAGGCCGCCAACCCGCCAGGAATTTTCAGGACAATCGCCATCACACCCTTCTCGTCGCGCCGCGCATACTGCCCATGACCTGGCAGCCGGACGGGGCAAAGACAATCCGTTATTTGACGAGGCATCGCGCCACCCACCCCAAGGGGCCTCGTTTCAACAGCGCGCCCAGGGAGGTCGGCTTCAAGCAGGCGGTCGCCGAGTGCAATAGCGGCGATCCCATCGCCCCTGACATCGCCAAGCCGCCTTATGAGCGCACGAAGTGACCGCCTTTAGCGCCCAGCTTGCTCCAGACGCCGGCCCACCCCGTTAATGCCGGTCTCAGCGGCCGTGCCGGTTACATCATGGACCGTCCCGGACCAGGGCGTCAGACCAGCTGAGCCGCGCAGGACTACGAAGTAATCGGTCAGCTCGGCGGCCGGACCGCCATAGCGGAAACTCTGCACATAGCTCAGATAGCCGGTCAGCGCGCTCAGCCTCGGGCCCTGCTCATAGGGACTGCCCTCGCCGGTCATGCGCAAGCTTGCAATCGAGGCTTCGCCCATGGCGGCCTTGATCTCGTTCACACCGCGGGCACGCTGCAGCATCACATCATCGAAATTGATCGGCACGAAAACATAGTCCGGCTCGTCATCGCCGTGCAGAAATCCGGGGATGACGCGCGCCGGCATCAGATTCAGGCACCCGTCAATGCACATGGTTGTCAGCGTGGTCAAAGAGCCTTCGAACGCGCCGCCCGCTTGATTGAGGCGCATAGCCAGAGGGGTCACCCCGTTCACGGTCGTCTTCGCACCATGAAACAGGCCCCAGAGACCGTAGTAATGGCGTTCTGGATCCAGCGCATTCAGCTGGTCGATATTGGGCAGGATGTGCCCGTAGCGGCTGGTGCCCTCGTCGCGACTCAGCGCCGCCCGGCCCAGCGCGACATTGATCGCCTGAACGCCCTCATAGCCGGTGAAGTCCGGCGTGGCTTGCGAGTCAAAACGCTCGATGGAGCCGGTCATCAGGTCGCGGTCAGCCGGCCGGTCGACGCCGACAAACCAGATCTGGCGCGCCGCCGGCAGCGAGGCGTTGAGATCGCGCAGGGCGCCCAGCTTCTGGAAAAACTCCAGATTTGCCCACTGCGCGTCTTCCTCGGCCCACGCATCGAACACGGCGCGCGCCGGGGCGTCGTCGCCGGTCGCAAGATAATGATTGAAGGCCATGGCCTGATCCGGGCCTAGCTCGGCCAGATAGGTCCGCGCCGGGCCGGTCGCTGCAAAATGCTCTACCAGCGCCAGATCCAGCGCCTGCACGGCGCGGTAGCCGTGGAGTTCCGACAGCAAGACAAAGCGCGAGTCTTCAATGTCCGGCCCGAGCCCGAAGTCCGGTGCCGTGTCTTCCAGATCAATTTCGGTGCTGTGTTCCGCCAGCCAGGCACGATGCTCAGCCCCGCCGAATTGGTCCTGCACCACCGGCACGAAAGGCCAGGCGACAAGCCCGGCGATCGCTAACACGATAAGCGCGACCAGGCCGCCCAGAATTTTGACAAGAATTTTCATGATGTTTCGCGTCCCTGCCTTGTTCCGTCAGACCATAATGCATCAATGCGCGGCGCTGGATGCAGGTTTTTCTGCTCAGCGCGGCACGGCGCGGCCAGCCGCGTTGCAAAGCCGGGCGCGCGCGGCTAAGCCGATCCGGTCTGTTTCACATGCGCCAGAGCCCTGTTCATCATGAGCTTGAAACTCGCCGATCCGACCGCCACGTCCTTCCTCGCCGACCTGGAAGCGCGCGGACTTCTGAACCAGAAGACGCCGGAGCTCACCGATGCGGTGATCGAGGCCGAGCGCCCGCCGCTCTATGTGGGTTTCGATCCGAGCGCGCCGAGCCTGCATGCGGGCAATCTCGTCCCGCTTCTGGGCATGGACCGCTATCGCCGGCGCGGCGGCCAGGTCATTGTTCTGCTGGGCGGCGCCACCGGCATGATTGGCGATCCGTCCGGCAAGGACACCGAGCGCAGCCTTCAACAGGCCGAGACCGTGCTGGATAACATCGCCAGCCAGCGCGCCCAGTTCGAGGCCCTGTTCGCGCGCACCGAGGGACCGGCGCCGATCTTTGTGAACAACGCCGACTGGTACCGCGACATGGACGTGATCCAGTTCCTGCGCGATGTGGGCAAGCACTTCTCGGTCAATGCGATGCTGCAAAAGGACTCCGTGAAGAACCGCATCGAGAACCGCGAGCAGGGCATCAGCTTCACCGAGTTCAGCTACGCGCTTCTGCAGGGCTATGACTTCGTGCACCTGCACCGCGAGCATGGCTGCCGCATCCAGATGGGCGGCTCGGATCAGTGGGGCAATATCGTCGGCGGCGTCGATCTGATGCGGCGCATGGAAAGCGTGCAGGGCCACGCCCTGACCTATCCGCTGCTGACCAATTCGGAAGGCAAAAAGTACGGCAAGTCTGAAAAGGGCGCGATCTGGCTCGATCCGGAGCTGACGAGCCCTTACGAGTTCTACCAGTTCTGGCTGAACACCGCCGATGTGGACGCGCCGAAATTCCTCGCCTGGCTGACCGATATCGAGCTCAGCTCGCTGGAAGAGCTGAAAGCCGCCCCGGCCCATGAACGCCGGCCGCAAAAGGCGCTGGCCGAACTGCTCACCACACGCGTCCATGGCGCGGATGAAACCGCGCTGTGCGAAGAGGCGAGCCAGGTGATCTTCAAGGGCAAGGCGGACACGCTCTCGCCGGCGCTCGTCGCCATGATCGCCCGCGCGGTGCCGACGCTGGACGCGCCCGCGGGCGAGCCCTGCGCGCTGATTGACGCCATGGTGAGCGTGGAGGCCACCGCGTCCAAGGGCGAGGCCCGCCGCCTGATCAAGCAGAACGCGGTGTCGGCCAATGGTGAAAAGCTCGCCGACGAGCAGGCCGACCTGCGCTCACACAAGGCCGGCGCTGACGCGGTGATCCTGTCAGTGGGCAAGGCGAAACGCTTCCTGGTGCGATTCAGCTAGCGCAACTCACCGCGCCCACGGCACTCCCGACGACAAAGCCCGCCTGAGAGCCGCCCCGCCTATTCGGCCGGGGCGGTGCTCGGGCGAGTGCCTGGGCCTTCGCTCGTGCCCGCGCCAGCGTCCGGCGTCGCGTCGGATTCCTTTTCCAGGCGCCGCGTCATCCAGTTGGGCGTCTTGGTGTACTTGCCCGCCGCGGCGTAGGCCGCCGGCACCACAAATAGCGTGAAGAGCGTCGCCACCATCACGCCGGAGAAGATCACCACGCCGATGGTGATGCGGCTCTCCGCGCCCGGCCCGCTCGCCAGCACCAGCGGCAGTGCGCCGATGGCGGTGGAGACGCCGGTCATCAGGATCGGGCGGAAGCGCACCGCGCTGGCCTCCAGCGTCGCTTCGCGCACGCCCATGCCTTCTTCGCGCAGCTGGTTGGCGAACTCCACGATCAGAATGCCGTTCTTCGCGGCCAGTCCGATCAGGATGATCAATCCGATCTGCGAGTAGATGTTGAGACTGGACCCGGCCATGTAGAGGCCGAACAATCCGCCCGCGACCGCCAGCGGCACGGTGAGCATGATCATGGCCGGCTGCAGGAAGCTTTCAAACTGCGCCGCCAGCACCAGGAACACGATGAGCAGCGCCATGCCGAAGGCGAACAGCACGGCGCGGTTAGAGTCGAGAAACTCCTTCGCGCCGCCCAGATAGGTAGAGCTCAGCTCCGGCGGAAGCTCGGTCTGGGCCCAGCTGTCGAGCCAGGCGACCGCCTGCCCCAGGGTATAGTCGTCGGTCAGCGTGGCGCTCACAGAGATGGCGCGCTGTCGGTTCACGCGATTGCGCTCGGCGGCCTCGCCCATCTCGCGCATGGTGACAAGGTTGGACAGGGCGATCAGCTGACCGCTGTCGGCGCGCACATACAGGCTCTCAAGGTCAGTCGGCGCCGAGCGGTCCGCCTGACGGTTCTCCAGCACGACATTGTAGGCTTCGCCGCGATCAATGAATTGGCCGACCCGGCGAGAGCCCAGATGGGTCTGCAGGGTGCGCCCGATATCAGCCACGGAGACGCCCAGAGAGGCCGCACGCTCGCGATCGATATCCACGATCAGGCGCGGCGTGGTGGGCTCATAATCGGTACGCGGCCTTTGCAGGCCGGGATTGTCCTGGCGGATCGTGGTGATCAGCTGCTCGGCGTAGGCGTAGAGCAGCTCGTAATCGGGCCCCTGCAGGACGAACTGGATGTCGTCTCCGCCGCCGCCGCCGCCGAACGAGCCGCGCATGGAGGCGAAGGCGCGAACGCCTGTGAGCTGACCGAGATCGCGATTGATGTCGGCCATGATCTCCTCGCCCGGACGGCGTTGATCCCAGGGGACCATCGTGCCGATCACCAGGCCCGAAGAGAAGCTGGACCCGCCGCCGAAGCCCGGCGCAACAACGAGCACACGCTCCAGCTCACCCTCGTCCAGATAGTCGAGCATGATGTCTTCGACCGCGTCGGCCTGCTGGGCGAGATACTCGAAGCTGGCGCCTTCCGGCGCCGAATACCGGCCAAAAAAGCTGCCACGGTCTTCCGGCGGGGTGAGCTCGCCGGGCAGGTTGTTGAACATGAACCAGGCGCCGCCGACAGAAAGCAGAACCAGCGGAATGACGCTGAGCGGCAACTTCAGGACGATGTCCAGGCTTTCCTTGTAGCGCTCGCGCAGCCACGCGACCCCGGTCTGCACCCAGCGCGCCGGCCCGCGGGCCTCCCGGGACGGCTGCAGAAGCTTGGAGGTCATCATCGGCGACAAGGTCAACGCCACGAAGCTCGACAGCACCACCGCGCCGGTGATCGTCACCGCAAGTTCGGTGAAGATCCGGCCGATCAGGCCCGGCAGGAAGATCAGCGGCACGAACACGGCCACCAGGGTCGCGGTGGTCGCCACCACGGCGAAGAACACCTGGCGCGCGCCGCGAAGGCTCGCCAGCGCAGGCGGCTCGCCCAGATCGATCCGGCGCTGGATGTTTTCCAGCACAACGATGGAGTCGTCCACCACAAGCCCAATGGTCAGGACCAGCGCCAGCAGGGTGAGAATGTTGATGGAGAAGCCGAAAGCGGCCAGCACCGCGAACGTCCCGATCAGACACACCGGCACCACGGCGGCCGGCACCAGAGCGGCGCGAATACTGCCCAGAAACAGATAGATGGTCAAAACCACAAAAGTCGCGGCCACAAGAAGCGTGCGCCAGACTTCGCGGATGGATTCCTTGATAAAGACGGTGTCGTCGCTCGCCGCGATAAGCTCCATGCCTTCAGGAATTTGCGGCATGAGGCGTTCGGCCTCGGCCCGAATGCCGTCAGCCACCGCGACCGAGTTGGCCTTGGACTGACGCACGAAGCCGATGCCGATCATGTTCTGGCCGTTGCCGCGGAAAACCGAGCGGTCCTCTTCGGCGGCGAGCTCCACCTCGGCGACCTCGCCGATCCGGATGACATGGCCGTCTTCGCCTTCACGCACGGCCAGGCGGGCGAACGCTTCAGGTTCGGTGAACAGCCGCTCAACGCGCACGAAAAGCTGGCTGTCGCTGGTTTCCACCGCACCGCCGGGCGCTTCGACGTTTTCGCTGCGCAGGGCGTTCTCAATATCGGTCACGGTGACGCCGCGTGCGGCCATTGCGGCGGGATCAAGCCAGATTCGCATGGCGTAGCGCCGGGCGCCGCCGACGCGCACCGATGCGACACCGTCGATCACAGAGAACCGGTCGACGATATTGCGCTCGGCGTAGTCAGTGAGTTCTTCGCTCGTCATCCGGTCGGACAGCAGATTGTACCAGATGAAGGGGCGCGCATCGCTGTCCTGCTTGGAGACCTGGATGTCCTCCACGTCTTGGGGCAGGCGCGGCCGTACGCGGCTGATGGCGTCGCGCACGTCATTGGCCGCCGCCTCGATCTCACGGCTCAGCGTGAAGGTGATGGTGACGTCGCTCTCGCCGTCTTCTGACTGGGAGGTGATGGTCTCCACCCCGTCGATTCCGGACAGCGCGTCCTCGATGACCTGGGTGACGCGGTTCTCCACCACTTCGGCGTTGGCGCCGGGATAGACCGCCTCCACCGAGACCACGGGCCGGTCCACGTCCGGCAGTTCGCGCAAGGGAAGCCCGCGCAGGCCCAGCACGCCAAAAACAATAATGAGCGCGCTCGTCACGAACGCGAGCACAGGACGGCGGACGGCTACGTCTGAAAGCGTCATGGCAGGGCTCTCCTAGCCGGCTGCGGGAGCGGCTGCGGGGACGGCGGCGGTGTCGCCGGCGCTTCCGCCCAGAGGTGAGTTCACCTCGCGGGCCACCTGAACGGGCGCCCCGTCGGACAGGCGGTGAACCCCTTCGGCGACAATCCGGTCACCGGGTTGAAGCCCGCCGGTCACCTCGACCATGTCCGCGGTGCGAAGGCCAAGCTCCACATCGCGGCGCACGACGCGTGAGCCCTGCTCTGCGTCCTCGACCATGAAGACATAGGCGCTGCGATCCAGGCGCACGATCGCGGCGCCAGGAATGGCGGGGCGATCGCGTTCATCGCGGCGCAGCTGCACCGTCATCAGCATGCCCGGACGCAGCCGGCCCTCGGCGTTGTCGATCAGCGCGCGCACCGTGACGGCGCGCGTGGCTTCATCCACGCGGCTGTCCACCATGGCGACATCGCCTTCAAATACAGCGTCCGGCCAGGCGTCGGACTGGGCGCGAACACCCTGACCCGGCTCGATCACGGACAGGAATCGCTCCGGCACGGTGAAGTCGAGCTTGATCGTGCTGGTGTCGTCCAGCTGGGCGATAACGTCGCCGGGACCGACCAACTCGCCTTCGGACAGGTTTCTCAGGCCCACGACGCCGGAGAACGGCGCGCGAATGATCCGGTCGGCCACGCGTGCTTCGATCGCGGTGACGCGCGCGCGGGCGCGCTCGACCGCCCCGATCGCCTCGTCCAGGCGCGAGCGCGGCGCCACGCCGCGCTCGGTGAGATCGCGGATCCGGTCCACGTCCCGCGTGGTCTCGCGCAGGGTGGCGCGCGCTTCGGACAGGCCGGCGGCCTCCTCGGCGTCGGCGAGCTCCACCATGATGGCGCCCGCCTCCACGCGTTGACCGGAATCAAACTCAAGGCGCGAAATCACGTCGGACACCTTGGCGGTGATCGTTACGCTCTCATTGGCGCGCGCGGTGCCCAGCGCCTCGACCACGTCGGCGAACTGACGCGTCTCCACCGTGTAGACCGCAACCGGAGTCGCGCCGCCGCCCCATCCGGCGCTCTCGTCGCCCCCGGACGTGAGCGCGCGGAAGGTCACGGCGACGGCCATGGCGGCGAACGCGACGGCGACGAAAGCGATGAAGATATAGCGGCGCATCAAGGACTCGCGAATAACTGAACTTGGAGCGGATATGCGCCGTTTTACCCGAAAATCAAAGGGCGAGAGACGCCCGCACGGTCAAAACCGGCGCCAGAGAGAGACCAGGGCGGCTTGCTCGCGCGCCATGTCGCGGCTGCGCACCGTTCCCAGCACCCCGATCTGCAGGCGCATTCTGCGGCTTACGGGCAAGACAAGAGAGGCCTGAAGCCTGTGGCCGGAATAGTCGCGGGGCGCCCCGGCGCCGTCCTGGATCGACCAGACTGAATAAGAGTGCACAAAAACGTGAACACCGCGCCCCAGCGCGCGTCCCGCCGTCAGATCGAGGCGAATTTCATCCTGATCGGCGCCGCGCCGGTCGCGCCAACCGCCCGACGCGGCCACGAAGCCGTGCTCGCCCAGACCGCGCCCCACCTGAAGGCGCAGATCGGTGTCTCCGCCGCCTTCGCCGAAGCGGGCGTTGATCTGGTTCTCGCCCGATCCCTGCACGCCGAAGACGCCCTGGGCCGATACGACCCACGGCCCTTTTCGGCGCAATCGAACCCTGGCGCCCAGTTCAATACCGCCGACGCCGAACTCGCGCTCGGGAGGGATCAGGATTTCTGTCTTTTTCTTGTCGATCACCACGACCCGGCGCTGCACCGGCACGTCTTCGCGCAGCGACTGCACGGCGCTTCGCGCGATCAGGGTGACGGCGGAGGTCAAGCCGAACTCGCCGTAAAGCGCCACTTCCTCCTTGATGAGGTCGGGGCGTCCGGCCTGGCTATCCAGGCGGTGAACACTCACCGTCGTGATGGTCAGCCGGTCGCCGGCCGGGCGTGTCCACTGGGCGCGGGCGTCCGGCGCAAAGGCCGAGACCGCGAGCGCGGCGCTCAAGACCGCAAGCAATATCGCACACTGCGCGCGCGCCAATCCGGCCTCCCCTGCCCGTCATGCGGATATTACGCACCCCGTGCAGGGGAAATGTCCAGAGAAACTCGCGCTGAAGGCGTCTAGCGGTCGAAGCCGGGGCTTTCGCGCCGGACCCGGTCCTGCAGGGCCGCCCAGGCGATCCCCAGGAAGAGTTCGTTGGTCACGCCTTCAGAGCCCTGCTTGAACACGCGGGTCTGCATCTCGGACCCCCACTCGATCAGCTCGCCGCCGGCGCCCTGCGCCTTGGTCTGGATCGCGCAGGCGCGCTCCAGCAGATACATGCGCAGATAGCAGTTGAACGGATGATCGCCGACGCTAAGCGTGCCGTGGTTACGCAGGATCATCAGGTTCTTCTCACCGAGATCGCGCACCAGGCGCGACTTCTCGCTCTCATCCAGCGCCAGGCCCTCATAGTCGTGATACGTCACGTCATCGAGGATGTTCATGGCCAGCTGGCTGATCGGCAACAGGCCGCGCTTCTGGGCCGCCACCGCCACGCCGTTATCGGTGTGAAGGTGCATCGCCACTTTCACATCGGGGCGAGCGTGGTGGATCGCCGAGTGGATTGTGAAGCCGGCCGGATTGATGCCGTAGCGGCTGGGCGGCAGGACATTGCCCTCAAGGTCCACCTTCACCAGGTTGGAGGCGGTGACGTCCTCATAGAGCAGGCCGAACGGGTTGATCAGGAAGTGCTCATCCGGTCCCGGCACACGCATGGAGATATGGGTGAAGAACAGATCGTCCCAGCCATGCATGCGCACCAGACGGTAAAGCGCGGCGAGATCGCAGCGCGCCTTCCATTCGTCCTCGCTCACCTGATCCTTCACGGAGATGTTTGCGGCGTCGTCCATGGCGGTCCTCCCAGACAGCGATGCTGTGGTCTTGTTTTGCGGCGATGATCGCGCTTCGCGCCGGCCCCGTCAAACGAGCCGCGCCTCCGCCGTTGAAGCCCATTTGAGTGCGCTAAGACATTGCTAACCGTGCCCGAGCCACCCTGAGCGCCCTTGTTGAACGTATTCGGCAAGGACGAAAGGGACGATCAGTGACGGCGCAAGACACACCGACGCCCGCGCCTGATAAGGCGAAAGCGAGCATGCTGGCGAGGCTATGCGCGCTGCGGCCGCTGCCCGAACCCGTGCTTGGCGAGGTGGACGCGATGCTGGTGCGCCTGCTTGGCGAGGCGATCGCGGCGGTGCGCGCGGATGTGGCGCTGCGCCTGAGCGCCTGCGACTGGGCGCCGATGGAGGCCGTGCGCATGCTCGCCTTCGACGAAATCGAGATCGCCCGCCCCATCCTGGAGCGTTCGCGCCGGCTTGCGGCCGCCGATCTGAACGCGCTGGCCGCGATTGACGCCGAGCACCGCTGCGCGCTCGCCGGCCGCGCGCAGGTGAGCGAACAGCTCTCGACCCTGATCGCGGCCCGGCGCGAACCCGACTCCCTGATGGTGCTGGCCGGCAATCGCGGCGCGCAGCTGAGCGAGACCTCGGCCGCAGACTTCGCCAGCGTGGCGCGCGGCGCGCCGGACCTGCAGCGCCGCCTGGCCAGCCGCGACGATCTGCGTCCCGGGCTGGCGCGCGCGCTCATGGCGGTGGCCGCCGACGCCGTAAGAGCCGATCTGGCCAGACGCTGGCCGGACCTGGAGCTTGAGCGCCCGTCCGGCGTCATGGAAGACAATTCAGCCCCGTCCGAAGACCAGGATGAGGACGCACAGGCCGCCGCGCTGGTGGAGCGGCTTGCGCGCCAGGGCCATCTCAGCGCCGCGGATCTGGTGCGCGCCGCCGCCGGGGGACGCGACGCCTTCACCGATCATATCGCCGCGCGCCTGACTGGTCTGGAAACCGCCGACTGGCGCCGGGCTCTGTCCCGCTCGCCCTTGCGCGCCTGCCTTCTCTGCGCGCGCGCCGCCGCCCTGCCCGGCGCCGAGGCCGCCGCTTTCCACCAGGCCCTGGCCGAATACGGGCGGGTCCATGCGCTGTCGCCGGACCGTCTCGCCGACGCCTGCGAGGAGATTTACACCGCCTACGCCCGCGACGAGGCACGGCGCGCCTTGCACCGGCTTGGCGCCGGGGCTTCAATCCACTAGCCCTGTTTCGCTTGGTTTCCCCGGCTTTCCGGTTCCCTCCGGTTTCCCGGTTTCAAGGACAGTTTCATGCGCCTCGCCTATCACTGCGCCGACCGCGACGACGCGCGCGCCGCCATGGAGCGGTTGAAACAGCGCTATGGCGCGGTGGAGATGGCCGAGGCCGACGTGGTGATCGCGCTGGGCGGCGACGGGCTGATGCTGGATGCGCTCCATGCGGTGATGGGCAAGGATATTCCCGTCTACGGCATGAATTTCGGCTCGGTTGGCTTCTTGATGAACGAGCCCGACGACGGCGACCTGCCCGAACGCCTGCGCAAGGCGGAGCGCGCCCGCATCCATCCCTTGCGCGCCATCGGGCGGCGGGCCGACGGCCAGACCTTCGAGAGCCTGGCCATCAACGAAGTCTCCCTGCTGCGCGAAACCCGCCAAACCGCCAAGATCCGCATCTCGGTGGACGGCCGCACCCGGCTTGAGGAACTCGTCGCCGACGGCGTGCTCGTGGCCACTCCCGCCGGCTCGACCGCCTATAATTTCTCCGCCCACGGCCCGATCCTGCCGCTGGACGCCCAGCTTCTGGCGCTGACGCCGATCAGCGCTTTCCGGCCGCGGCGCTGGCGCGGCGCGCTGCTTCGCCATTCCAGCACGGTGCGCTTTGATGTTCTGGAGCCGAAAAAGCGCCCGGTCTCGGTGGTCGCCGACAACAAGGAGTTTCGCGACGCGGAGACTGTGACCGTCTGCGAAGCCCGCGACCGCATGCTCACCATGCTGTTTGACGAGGGGCGCGCCTTGGAGGAACGCATCCTTGTCGAGCAGTTCGCCCCGGACTGAGCGCGCGTGCCTGAGCGCATAAACAGGCCTGACCGCAACTAGCTTAGCGCGCCATTAAGCAAATAGTCCTAGCTTTGGCTCATCTGATTTAAGCGGATGAGTCCATGCCGGCCGAACACGCAGACCCGACCGAGGCCCTGTCAAAACTGCGCATCGCCGTCGCTGACGACAATGCTGCGATGCGTGGAATCGTGCGCGCGGTCCTGTCGTCTCTGGGCTGTGACAAGGTCTATGAGGCCGCCGATGCGAGCGCTGCCCTGTCGCTTTTGCAATCCCAGCAGATCGACATCCTCATTCTGGACTGGAAGATGAAGCCCATGGACGGGCTGGAGCTGGTCAAGCTGATCCGCGATCCCGAGCGCAGCCCCAACCCGTTTCTGCCTGTCATCATGCTCACCGCCTATGGCGAGCCCTCAAAGGTGCGTGAGGCGCGTGACGCCGGCGTGACCGAATTCATGGTCAAACCCTTCAACGCCGAGGCGCTGTATCGCCGCCTCGCCGTCATTGTGAACCGCCCGCGCCCATTCGTTCGGACGAAAGCCTTTTTCGGGCCGGATCGCCGCCGCCTGGAGGCCGACTTTAACGGCCTCGAGCGGCGAGACGATGCGCCAATTTCCTGACGCCCTGACCTGGAGCAAACCCTTATGACCCAGCGCGAAAAGCCCATCGAGATCATCAATCCTCCCAACATGTTGAAGGTAAAGGTTGGCGGAAAACTGCCCAATGCCGATCAGGCCATGATCGCGCGCGCCGAAAGCGCGCTGAACAATCTCAAGAGCGAGTTCGGCGAATGGCTCGCCGAGGAAGTCGCCAAGCTTGAGGAATATCTCAAGGCCGCCAAGAGCCAGGGCATGGGCGGGGATATGGGCGAGATGCTGTTCACCAGCGCCCACGATCTGCGCGGGCTGGGCACGACCTACGAGTATCCGATCATCACGCGGATCGCCGCGTCCCTGTCCAAGCTGATCGAAACGCCCGAGCAACGCGAAACCGTACCCATGAGCCTGGTCGAAGCCCATGTGGGCGCGATCAAGGCGGCGATCATCCAGAATATCCGCAACGCAGACGATCCCATCGGGGCCCAGCTGGCCGAGGAACTGGAGACGCGGGTCATCGCCCTTGTCGGCGAACGCGAGTAAGCGCCTCGGTCAGACGAAACAAATAGGGCGGCTCCGCTGGAGCCGCCCTTTTCATGCGCCGTCCTATGAGAGGAGCCGGTCAGGCCGCCCCGGCTTCGGGTTCGGCCAGAATGCGCTCATCCATGTCCAAGCGCTCCAGTACATAGTTGAGCTCGCTTTCCGGCGCGCCCTGGAACTGGGTGAAGATCCGCTCGGCCAGGCGCCGGCGCAGGCGCACGATGTCGCCGGAGCCGTTGGGACCGACCTCCAGCGTGTGCCAGGCCTGCAGCGAGGCACGCACCGCCGGAACGACCCGCTCTGGCAGGCCGGCGCGCTTGAACACCGCTTCCAGCCCCAGCGGGCCGGCATCATGGATCAGGAGCCAGGCCTTGGTGTGGTCGATCTCGGCCAGCTCGGCGATGCAATATTCAAAGAACGTCATATGGCCGCGGAACAAGGCCCGCAGCAGGAGAGACGGCGTCAGCCGGCCATTCATTTGCAATTGCTGGGCGAAACGGCGCGGATCTTCAGACAGGCCGGCCTGGTCCACCAGGTCCACCGTGGCGCGCTCGCGCGCACCCTCGGCGAGCTCCACCGCCAGCTGGGCGGGCAGAGCGTGCCGGTGCACCAGGCGCTGGATTGCGGTGTCGGAGATATGGGCGATCAGCTTTTCGGTCACATCCAAAGGCAGCGAGCGGCGGGCCACGAAGCCCTCCAGCACGCCGGGATCATCCACAAAGCGTGTGAAGCATCCCGCGTAGGCGCGCGGGCTGAACGCGGCGCCGTCATTGGACGCCGCGGTGCGCACAGCGTCCGGCGCGGCGTGCTCGACCAGGGCTTCCACCACGGCCTCGGAGACGGTCTGGCGCGATGCGACGGCGATCTGGTGCGCGGCCGGGGCCGAACTGGCAAGCCGGATCAGATCCTCGTCCTCCAGCACCGGCG